>OHOQ01000559.1_pt1 | contig 17198 bp, 13 predicted proteins | sample 1569881 | NCBI WGS metagenome assembly OHOQ01 (sample SAMEA3879596, study PRJEB24766) | human gut metagenome | biome: human-associated habitat; feature: feces | place: USA | collected 1985/1987 | reverse complement strand
CTTCCGATAATATAAAGCATCTCCTCTGTTGTGCATCCAGTCAGATCCATTCCCTCTCCGCCGGAATATTCACTTAGAATATCAATTGCCGATTTACCCGCGTTCATCTCCTCTGCCACATTGACGTTCTTGCCCTCCAGCGCCAAAATTTGGCGAATACATGCCGCAAAGGTCGACTCACCTTCCTGAACCGTAAATCCTTCCATCTCCACCTCATACCGAAGATCGCGGTTTCCTCTCTCCCAGACGTACGCCTGATCTGAAGATACCACTACGCCTGATACCTCATCGGCCTTTTGAACTGCATACCCGGCTTTGTCATATAAGCCAAGCATCTGTCCAAGACCGTATACATAGAATTTTCCTTTTTCACTCTCACTGTCAAATGCAACCGTTGTAGGATTCTCATACAATACCTGCTTCGGTTTTAAAATCTTTGGTTTCTTATCATCAATACCATCTGCAGCACCACCTGCGTTATCGGTAATGACATTGTAGGTCTTACCATTGAATTTAACGGATGTAAGTTTACCACCATTGATACGTTTCTCAATAGTGTCCTTTGTGATAAGATTCTTAGCTTCATCTTCTTCATCTGCTGTATCTACAATAGTATATTGAACACCATTTAATGTAACCTGGCTTCCGGTCGCCATAGTAAGAGCAGCAACAGAGTCAGCTACATTCTTGGGTGTTGCATCACCAATTGTATAGGTTTTACCTCCAATACTTACGGAATCACCAAGTTTTAATGTACTGATTGTAAATGTTGCACTGTTTGCACCAGTTACTAATTTACCATCAAGACCTGCATCCTTTGCAGACAATTTTACAGTCTTATCGCTTGTGTCACCCTTTAACATATACAGTTCGTTGAACTTTGTAGTTTCAGCAACTCTGTCGATTTCAGTTAATAACTGTTCGACTTCATCCTGTACAGTCTGTCTGTCGTCTGTAGACATTGTACCGTTAGCTGCTTTTACTGCTAATTCATTCATTCTCTGTAACATATCGTGAACTTCTGTCAGAGCACCTTCAGCAGTCTGCACGGCACTGATACCGTCTTCCGCATTAGCGGAAGCCTGATCCAGACCACGGATCTGCTTTCTCATCTTCTCGGAAATGGCAAGACCTGCTGCATCATCTGCTGCACGGTTTACTCTGTAACCGGAAGAGAGCTTCTCTGTGGACTTAGCCAGAGAACCTGTTGTGATACCTAACATTCTGTTTGCGTTCATTGCTGATAAATTGTGCTGTACTACCATAATAAATACCTCCTTGTATTTGACATGGACAAATCCTTTTGCCCGTTAATTGTTTGCGAATTAAATAGAATTAATTATTTCGCATCCCCTATGAAATTGTATATAATAACAGGAACTGCCTTATATACGACAGTTGGCCACCTGTTTACAGGCAGTCCCTGATATTACCATAGCTGGTAGTAGTATTGATACAGTATCTAACATATAATTGTACCAATTACATATACTATATCGACAACTCTACATAAATAGTTAATATGAATTATGAAAATAAATAACAAATAATTTTGCAAAAGGTATTGAATATTCTGACAACTTAAGGTATGATATAACCAGATTCAAGGAAGGAATCTCAGAAGCTAAAGGAGTGGTTTCTGATATCGGAAAGGATTCACCATATAGTGATTAGTGTATGGTATGTCATCGGATTTCCGAAGGCTTACCTTTTTTTACTAAAAAATTAAAAAATGCTATAAAGTTTATAAAAGACTTGCCGATATATAAAGTGTAAGGGAGTTAAACAAGCAATTTGATAATTAAATAAGGATGTTGTACTCGACATAGTCAAGGAAGATGAATAATGGATTATGCAGTATATTTTGAAGGAACCTATTTTCTGGTAATAACCTGAAACAGCCTGTATCAAGCAGGCGCGCCAAAACAGGCTGTGGATGGATATTATATATAATGAAGGAATTTGGAATACTCACCAAATCCTGATAAGAAAATTGAATAAGGGAACTAAGAAAGTGATTGAAAGGATTCAGTCACACAAAGTACAAGGAGGTATTTATTATGGTAGTACAACACAATATTTCAGCGATGAACGCAAACAGAATGTTAGGTATCACACAGGGTTCCTTAGCTAAGTCAACTGAGAAGTTATCTTCCGGTTATAAGGTAAACCGTGCAGCAGATGATGCAGCAGGACTTTCCATCAGTGAGAAAATGCGTAAGCAGATCAGAGGTCTGGATCAGGCATCTGCAAATGCTGAGGATGGTATCAGTGCAGTACAGACTGCTGAAGGTGCTTTAACAGAAGTTCATGATATGCTTCAGAGAATGAATGAGCTGGCAGTTAAGGCTTCTAACGGTACAATGTCATCTGATGATAGACAGACAGTACAGGATGAAGTAGATCAGCTGTTAACAGAAATTGACCGTGTTGCTGAGACAACAAAGTTCAATGAGACATACCTGTTAAAGGGTGACACAGCAGATAAGACATTTAAATTAGATGCTAAAGATGCTGGTCTTGCAGGTAAGCTGGTAGAGGGTTCTACAACAGCAACATTTACAGTATCAGCACTTAAAGTTGGTGATACGGTTAGTATTGGAGGCAAAACTTATACAATTGGAGATACAAAGGCCAATGTTAAAACCTCTTTAGACAAAGCTGCTGGAGGCGTAGGTACAATGGCAGCTGGCAGTCAAGTGACTTTAAATGGTACTCAATATACAATTGTAGCAAATAAAACTGATGATGATGACTCTAAGAATTTAATATCTCAGGAAACATTACTTGACAGAATTGATAAGGATAAGATTACATCTGTTAAGTATGGTGGGAAGACATACAATGTTTTAGCCGGTAATAAAGATGCGAATGATTCATCTATTATTAATGCAGAAACAGCATATGATTATATGGCAAAAGAACTGATTTTAGCTAATAATGTTGGCGCAACTGAGAATGATGGTAATGCTACAAAGGCTGCTGCTAATTCAAAAGATGCAGCAAATAATGATGTTAGAACATTTACAATTACTAAGGGAACTGCAAAGACAAAAGAAGATCTTAATTTCAGCCTTCATGTAGGCGCTGATGCTGATATGACAAACAAGATTGGCGTTAAGATTTCTTCTCTTGATACAACAGGTCTTGGTATTGCAGGCTTAAATGTTAAAGATAAGACTGGTATATCTGCAACCTACGCTATTGATTCTATCGCCGATGCAATTGCCAAGGTATCCGCTCAGAGATCTTCTCTTGGTGCTATCCAGAACAGATTAGAGCATACGATCAACAACCTGGATAACGTTGTTGAGAATACTACAGCTGCTGAAAGCCAGATTCGTGATACAGATATGGCTGAAGAGATGGTTAAGTACTCCAAGAACAATATCTTGCAGCAGGCTGGTCAGTCCATGTTAGCTCAGGCTAATCAGGCTAATCAGGGTGTACTTTCCTTATTAAGCTAATTCTAAGGCATAGCAGAGACATCTGAATGATATAAGCATTCGCGTTCATGCTACCATAAGAGCAAAGAGCCGCTTGACGAAGCGGCTCTTTTGCTGTCTTTCTATATGATAAAAGCCGGACATTTTTGCTGTCCGGCTTTTTCTGATTCTTATCTTTTATTTCTTCTTATCCATCAACTGTGGATCGATATTATTGATTCTGCTCATGTTCTTATAATATTTCGATGCAGCAGATGTGGAGACCTTCATCTGTCTAATCTCCTGCCGTTTCATACGAAATACTGTATCAAGGGCAGCTTTATTACGCTTCTCCTGGGCTTCTATTGTAACGCCCTTATCTACCGCAGCTCTGATGAGCTCCTGAAGCTTCTGTACCTGTTCACGGTACTGCTGTGGATGATTCTTCACCTCATCCCCTATTAATTCATAGGTTGAGCTGAACCCATCATCGAGCTTATTGATTTCATCAACAAGCTTATCTTTTGCTTCCACGACTTCATCATATGCCTCCATATCCATTGGCTGGTGAGCACTGATCTCTGCCTGCTTTTTGTCCAGTTCAATAATCTGATTCAATACAATGATCTTCTTTTCAAGGCTTTCTATTAAAATCTGCAAATATCCTTCTGTCATGCCTTTCCCCCTGTTTTACACTCTGGTCTTTCTGTCAGGTTCCTGTTCTTCTTGCCATGGTTGGCGCATAGCCAATTGTATTATGCTGACCTCCGGCAATTCTGCTCTGTGCACTGGGATTATCTCTGTCTGATGCAACTTTCTTCATAACTTCTTTCCAGTTATCACGCATAGAACGTAAATGTCCCACTACTTCTTCCATAATCTCCGGATCTTTGGCAATATTCGCTTCGTGGCATCTTCTCAGTAAATATGTATACACTTTCTCGAAATCTTCCCAGACAGGATATTTCTTATCCAGTGTGTCTCTGAAATTCTGAATAATTTTCTCAACCTTTACCACATTTTCATGTGCCTTGGAAGGGTCGTTATTCTGCATTGCCATAATTGCGATGTTACCGAATTTGATAGCTCCTTCATATAACATAAGTGTCAACTCTGCCGGTGAAGCTGTCATAATTCTGCTGTTCTGATACTGTGCATAACCATTCTGTTTCAGCATGCGCTTTTCCCTCTTTCTGTGCTGTCTGTCCGAACAACTCCCTTATGATCTATTGATTAGTTACTTCCTAACATACTGGAAATAGAACTCGTCTGAGACTGTAACTTGGACAAAGCTACTTCCATCTTACTGAACTTATTATACCATCTGTCTTCATAATCATTCAGCTCGTCTTCTGCGTCACTAATCTTCGTTGTATAATCATTATAGTCCTTCTTCAACTGCTTATCGTTATATACCTTATAAATACTGCTGTAATCTGTGGACTCACTCATCGTCTCATCCAGTTTGCTATACAGTGACTTACATAATGTAGCAAAGAAATTAGCAGTTCCTTCAGGGTCATCTGCAATGGCAGCCTTTAACTTGTCTTCTTTGGTAGAAGTAAATTCATCATCTGCATCACCATTAATATGATAAGCATGATGCTCATTATCCTGTGCTTCAAAATAACTCAGTGTACCAATACCATAATCAGACAGATAATGTTTCTTGCCACCATTTTCTTTATACCATGCAGCAATTTCACTGGAAGTCATATTTTTCTTTTCTTTATCTGAAAGATTATTTTCATAGTAGCCTTCCATCATAGTGGAAGTCAGTGTATTCATGACATTATACAGGCTGTTATCTTTACGAAGAAGAGCACTCTTGATCTTATCTTCCCACTGTTCTACTTCATCATCTGTCATGCTTTCCTTCTGATCATCTGTCAGCATATCGTACTTTCTGGCAGAATCTGCATTGTAGAGCTTATCTATCTCATTGATCAGATCATTATATTCTGTCAGGAAGTCCTTGATCGTGTTATAAATGCCATCATAGTCTGTCGATGTAACAATAGAAATCTCTTCATCTGTAACGCCTAATGTATTGATCGTCAGACCATTAATTGAAAATGTATTGGAATCTGATGTAAAAGTTGCACCATTCAATACAATCTCTGCATCCTGTCCTTCAATCTTAACGCAGGAATTCTTAGAACCATTGATATCTGTATACGTAGTATTCGGATCTAATCCTAAAGAAGCCAGTGCTGTACTGTCGTCTGAAGTCAAGGTAAAGTTCTTAGCAGAACCTGTTCCTGTTGAATTGATAAAGAATCTTTGATTGGTCGTATCAAAGCTGGCATTTACTCCTGCGTCTTTGAATTTGGCAACCAGATCATTGATTGTCATATCAGCTGTAATTTCGATATCTGTAGTCTTGGCATCTGTTCCTGAACCTGTTGTAATGCTGATGGTCTTGCCTGTCAGGTTGCTGTCGATTTCCGATAATTTATCTGTAGTTTCCCAGTTTACTACCTTAGTAACATCTTTTCCATCTGTGCCTGTTGTAGTTGTTGTCTTACCAGCCAGCTTAGCTCCGGTCAGATAACCTGATTTTGCAAGCTTATTTACCTTCAATGTCTGTGTTCCGTTTACGGCACCTTCACTGGCAACTACTGTTGCCTTGGTAGAATCAGAGCTTACAGTTGATTTCTTGCTGTATGCACTGGTCAGACGCAGGTTTGACAATGTCTTACTGTACATATTGTAAATCTTGGAGTTTAAGCCCTGCCATGCAGTCTGCTTCCACTCCAGCTTCTTCTGTTCGTTCTTTAAATTGGTAACTTTCGTACTCTTTGCTTTTACTAACTGGGATACGATGCTCTCTGTATCCATTCCTGAGTACATACCGGTCATTCTTAATAAATCTGACATGTATATTTCCCTCCCATGCAAGTGCAGGTCTTATAATTTCTGGTCTAAGAGAACTCCTGCGATTTCCATGCTTTTTGCTAACATATCCAATGTCTTTTCAGGCGGTATCTCTTTGATGACCTCCTGAGTATCCTTATCTACCAGCTTGATCATCACTCTGTTGGTAGCTTCATGGATACCGAATTTGGCTTCCGAATTGGGAAGCTGTTCATTCATTCTCTCAATAGCTTTCTTTAGCTTCTCATTCTCTGCTGACTGCATCTCTGCTGCTGTCGGCGTCTGTGAGGCAGATGTTTTGGGTGTCGTTGAGTCATATGATGTATATTCTGCTTCTCCCTCCGTGGACTGAGCATGAATCGTATTCTCTGTATCTGTTGTCATTTGTACTGTCTGCTGTGTCTGTGTAGCAGACATCCCCCGTACTGGTTCTACATACATGTTATTCACCTCCATGTTTTTATCACGTATATAGGAACTATTCAGCGCCATGCAAATTGTAACAGAATACGCTTATTCACAGGCATATTTGGTGCAATTTATAGTTTTTTGAATAGTTATATCTACTTCTAAGATATATATCGGTCGTGAAAGAAAAAATGTTTATAGAATCTATAAACATTTTTCCTAAAACATGGATGTCCATGATTATTTCATTAACAAATTGGCTAACTGCTCTACTCCAGCAGTATCTGAAGCTGCCTTGTTGGCCTCCTGAATCTGGATGTATACTTCCTTACGATATACGGGAACCTCCTTCGGTGCGCTGATTCCGATCTTCACCTGTTCTCCCTTGATCTCCAATATCGTGATTTCTATGTCATTATTGATCATTAAGGCTTCGCCTTTTTTTCTGGATAATGCCAGCATACCTTTCACCTGCCTTCTCTTCTTGTCTTATGATGCTCTATGCATTAGTTGCCATTAATGTATCGTAAATGGCATATTTGATACTGTATTCTTCATCATCACAGATCAGCTGTACCGCTTTTCTGTTGTCTGTGCTGATAATGATTGGCGCACGCAGATTCACTGTGGTCTTCGTAATGTCCTTTGGTACAGTAACTGTGACTAACATAAGGATATTGTCTGCATCCAGATTGCCGCCAAGAGGTGCCAGCAATTCTCTGTCAAACCTTGGTGTATAACCCGGCATCGCCAGTTCAGGATTCATAACGGGCATTGCAAATGCCGGTTCCTGTATGGACTGGAGCCACTTGATACCTGAGTCATTGCCCTTCTCTGCATTGTAGATCAGGGTGAAATCCTTCAGCTGTGGAAATCCCAGTATACCGCTTTCAAAGCGAATGATTTTTTCCTCTTCGATTGCTATTTTGCCAAATATTCTTGTGTTAATTTCTACCATAATTCATTCTCTCCATTCAAGCCATCCATTGATTCAAGCATTGGTTTATTATTATTGTAACACATTTATGTATACGTCGCTACATTTTTCTGATAATTGTGTGTTGGATTTTAAATAAAATTCAACAAAGAAGTCTTCATAACATAACTGATAGAAGATAAAGCAGCCTCATAGGTCAGTTCTACACTCTTTAACTGGATTGCGAGTTCCGTTACGTCTGCATCTTCATTGTCAGATACCAGCTCCTGGAAGTTGGTCTGCTGGGCACTTAATCTGTTCTGGATCAGTTTCAGTCTGGATTCGCGGCTTCCCACATCTGTTCTGGTCAATGTTGCCTGATTGGTATATCCCTTAAAAATGGTCTGTAATCCTTCACATCTCTCCTGTAGTGTTGCTTTGGACAGTGCCCTTGCTTTATCCAGGGCATCTAACTGCTTGTTCAGTGTATCCAAATCTGTCCCTTCATACTTACCGGACTGAATCAGCGAATTTACGGTATCATATGCCTTTTCCAGAGAATCATATTCCTCCAGAAGTGCCTTCACTTCCCCTACATCTCTGCCCATGTTGTGTGTGTAGATCTCATCAGCAGTGGTGTTGACACGGATGGTCTGGTTGCTTCCAATGCCCTTAGGAGCAGTCAGTTTCTCTTCATTATAGATTAAAGGATCATCTGCATCTCTTGTATCTGTATAACGTTCTGTATAGAAATAATGAACCGGGTCAAGGTCATCGGTCTTCCATTCACTCTTATCATAGCTGATACGGATTTCATTGTTGATGGACAGAGCTGCAAGCTTGTTCTGTACATTCTTGCCAAGAAGCAATTCACCAGTTTCTGCAACATATGTAATATTATTGGCATTAGCATCTCCGTATACGGAAGCATATGCATCATCCGACGCTGTCTTGGAGAAGCTTGTGATCGTCAGTGAAGTCTCCATACGGTCTGCGAAGGTATAGGTCTTGTTACCCGCTGCATCAGTCTCCGTCTTAGTCTGCAACGTGGTAGTCTGTGGCGGATTACCCGTTTCGGTAATGGTAATCTTACCTTTTGCATCCATGGATATCTTTGTATTATTACCAAGCGGTATTGTAGCTCCTCCTGGTGTAAGTGTCAGATCTGTCTCTGTTCCGTCTTTTGCTGTAGCAGTAATCTTCATGTTACCGCTTGCATCCTGGTTCATGAAAATAGAATAGCTGGTAGTACTGATAGAAGCTCCCTTAGCTGTACCATGGGCAGCATCTGTATTCACATCAGTGAAATAGCTCAGTTTAATCTTATTCGCATTCTGAGTATTATCTGTATCAATGTCAAGATTATTATATGCCAGTCTGATTCTTGCAACATCATAGTTCTTGACCTGATATTCTGTATAGGCACTGTAGGATGCTGTATTGAAATTACCTGCATTGATATTCGCCATATCGCCGATTACGGTATGTGTTATGGTATCTATATAGGAGTTGTCTCTCTGTTCCGTAATGGAATATCTCTCTGTCTTGTCTTTGAGGAAAGTCAGGGGAGTATCTGTACGATAGCCCGTGAAGATATTTCTTCCTGCACTTGTGGCATTACCTGTGGAATAGATCTCAGACTGATAGTTTGCCAGATTCTGCAGAATGGCTGCTCTGTCTTCTGCAGTCAGTGAACCCTGCGCACACTGGGTAATATATCCGCTCATATCCTCCAAAATGGAATTAGTTGTCTTGATTGCAGACTCTGTCAGTTCCAGCCAGCTCTGGGCATCGTTGGAGTTCTTCTCATAATACTGGTCAATTTTGTTCAATGTAGAATTCAGCTTCAGAGAACGAATCGCAATAACCGGATCGTCAGAAGGTCTGGTAATCTTCTTCATGGTAGAGAGCTGTGTGGTAAGCTTCTCCTGCAGTGTTTTATTTGTATTCAGATTATTCAAAGATCTGTTCTGCATCATCTTAGTCGTTATACGCATTGCCATAGCTGCTTTCCACCTTTCTATACTCCTGTTTCCTGAATGAGCTTGTCATAAACTTCACATAATACGGAAATCATCTTACTGGAGAGGTTATATGCGTTCTGATAGTTAATCATGCTTGCTGCCTCTTCGTCTGCATCAACGCCGCTGATCGAGATACGATTGCTGGCGATGGTCTGCTCAATATTGCTGTAAATAGACTGGAAGCTGTTAGCACTTTCTGCATTCAGTGCCGCATCTCCCATAAGGCAGATCAGGAAATCCTCTGCCTTGCATCCTCTAAATGTCATTTTATCTGTATTGGTAGACAGGTCCTTGAGTTCTGCAATGATATCATATTTGCTGATACCACCTGTCTCTACGGTATGTGTTGCCATGCTGTTGGCATCATTCTCTATTGATTTCTCTACGTTGAAATTGCCCGCATTCAGTTTGAAATATCCATCATCCGATGAGCTGTAGGACTTGGTATCTGAGCCGACCTTCATCTTGTACTGCTCACCATTTACAGTATTCGTACCAGTATAGAAGATTGCTCCTGTATGGTCATCTCCTCTGTAGTCTGTTGCTCCCTTTACTCCGTAAAGCTTGTTAAAAGACTCTGCATAGTTTCTGACCCACTCATTCATCTGTTCCATATAATAAGGAATACCCTGATAGTTCACCTGCTCTCCTATTTTGGCTTTTTCATGGGTAAGGCTGGTAGAAATAGGTTCTGCATTGTTGAGTGTATTCTTCTCTTCATCCAACTGGAAGGTATAAGTGGCGGACTTGCCATCCTCAGACAGCTGGAAGCTCCACTCTTTATAATAGTATTCCTTACCACTGAGGGTAATCTTACCGTTAGTCAGTGGAAGTGTTGATTTGCACATATCTAACAGATAAGAATCTGTTACTTTCACAGATACAGTCTGGTTATCCGGGTCTACCTTGGATACTCTTCCGTTAAAAGCCTCTCCATTGTTGCCATCCCTCATTTCAAAGAGTCCTTTTAATTCTCCCTGTGTGGACTTGGCATGTACGCCCAGGTCATCGCCTGTATCAGTCCAGCTTACATCATAAAGTCCTTCTGCATCATTGGCATTGACCTGCTGATAGGTATCTCTCGGTACACACTGCAGCTGTCTGTAATCATAGCAGTCAACCAGTGTCTGTCCTCCTGCTATCTTGACGGAAAAGGCAGTCACGCCGGAGGCTTCTCCGGTTCTTGCATCAATAATGTCTTTTTCTTCTACGGATACATCTACGATAGCGGACAGCTCATCCACCAGCAGATCACGTTTATCACGCAATTCATTGGCTACGCTGACACCGTCCATCTCGATGGTGTTGATTTCTTTATTCAGGGTTGCAATCTCCTGTGCAATACCGTTGATTTCATCTACCTTGATCTTGATCTCGTCATTTACATCGGTCTGCATGGATTTGAAGTTATTATATAAAAGATTGAAATATTCACACAGATTACCTGCTTTTCCAATGAAATCCAATGCATAGCTGCTGTCACCGGTATTGGTCCCCAGTGATTCCATCGCAGCTTCATACTCATCAAAGATACTTGTGAAGCCTTTTACCGCATTGGTTCCCTTGGTATCATTCAGATAAGACTCAACGATTGCTGCATAATACTGCTTCTTATCGTATTCCCCCAGCTTGGAATTGTTGTTCCAGTACTTGATATCATAGAATACATCCCTTACACGTTCTGCTGCCAGCGTATCTACACCGGTTCCTACACATCCGTAAGAAGTATAAGTTCTGATTGCGCTGGACGCCACCTGATTGACCTTCTGGCGGCTGTAACCGGCAGTCTCAATGTTGGAAATGTTATTTGCTGTTGTATTTAACCCGGAGTTAGATGCCACTAATCCGCGGTATGAAGTATTTAATCCCAAAAATGTGGATGGCATCCTTCATTCCTCCTTTTACTATGCCATGCTGATAACGGAATCCAGCAGGGTATTGATCACATTAATATACCGGCTGGCCGCATTATATGCATTCTGATACATGATCATATGCTCCAGCTCTTCATCAGACGATACGCCGATTACCGACTGTCTGTTGGATTCTGCCTGTTCTACTGCAAGCTGCTGATATCCATATACATCCTTGAATACGTTACCCATCGTGGACATCTGGTTGACGATTTCCGTATAACAGTTCTCAAAAGAGCTTGCCTTGGTAGCATTTGGGTTGATGTAGAGCTCTGCATCCTGAAATGCCTGCAGCAGCTTCTTGCCAAGGCTGTAATCTGTCGAGCCGTCTTCTTTTACAAATCCCAGCTTGGATGGGGTCTGCACCAACTCCTGGTTAATCTTTAAGGTAGCGCAGTTATACAGGTTCTTACCTGCGTCCGGGTCATCCGGATCATACTCTTCTACGTATCTCCAGTAATCTGATGTCGGCTTACCATTTTCATCATAGATCTGATACAGCTTCTCGCCCCTGGCTCTGGCTGCTTCTGCTTCTGTTTTATAAGTTACCTTTTCATAAGGCTGATAGGATGCTTTCAGGAATAACTGCATCGGTGTGCCATCTTCATTACACAGGTAGCCGCTCTTAGGATCACAGTTATCTGCTATGACCTGATTAACCTTGGTTACTACTGCGTGTACCAGGTTATCGAATTCTGCTTCGATGTTCATCATCAGGGAATTGGCAATGTTGTCGTTATAATATTTGCTTTCATTGCCCTTCGGGTCTTTATTGTACTCAAGAGCTGTCATTTTGAGTGCATCCAGCTTATTCTGGGTCATGTTGCTGGTAAGATCCTGATAGTTGGCTACGTGGTCACCTCTCGCTAACAGAAGTGCACGCAGACCGCCTACGTCTGTTCCTGCATCTGTAGAGATAGTCTCTGTCATCTTAAATACATGTGCTACAGAAATATCAATTACTTCATTACCATTCTCATCCTTGGACTTAACGGCATTCTGTTCCCAGTACGGGGTATAGAAGCCTGTCTCATTATCCTGCAGCAGCTCCATCTTATATGCGCCGGAGGTAGTAACGAAGTCATTTCCGTTAAAACGTACCGTAACACGGCTGTTCAGGTCTTCGCTGTAAGTGATATTGCCGTATCCTGCCAGAGTATCAATCAGCAGGTCTCTTTCATCTCTCAGGTCGTTGGCTTTTTCAATGCCTCCTGTCTCGATTACGGCTATCTTCTTATTCAGTTCATCAATTCTGGAGCCAATCGCATTGATCTCATCCACCATGTCTTTTACCTGCAGATTCAGATTGTTCTGATATTCAATAAAAGACTGATATACAGACGTGGCATTCTGTACGAAGCTGGATGCCTTGGATACCAGCATAGACATATAGGTACTGTCGCTTGGTGCCTTGGCTAATTCTTCCATAGCTGTCCAAAGCCCCTCTAAGGAATCCTTAAAAGCGGCGCCATCAAGTTCACCTAAAATATCTTCAATTTCCAGTGTTGTGGAATATGAGGTCTCATAGAATGAGAACCTTCCCGACTCCTCACGATACTTCATATCCAGAAAATAATCCCTGATATGACGTACTTCAGAATATCTGACACCATCGCCAGTCTGTGAATTTGATATGGCTTTGGTCGTAGAAATTGTATTATAATATGTATCGGTCATAGCAACCTGCTGTCTTACATAACCGGTAGTGTTCTGGTTAGACAGGTTGTGTGCTACTGTATTCAATGCGTTCTGGGAAGTCTGCAGTCCGCTCTTTCCCACATATAAACCGCCAAATAATGACATTGGGTTTCACCTCATGCGTTATTGTTTTGCGTCGAAACCGCCCTGAAGGACACCCAAAGAACTACCTGTACAGTATGCGTTTTTGGAATAATTGGCTGTTTGCGGCGCGGATTTCAGACCCTGCAGCATCTTCAGATTAAAATCCACCATCTCCATTGCATCCCCGAGAAGCATCTGATTCTTCTCGTTGAGCTCCTTCAATTTCTGAATGGTTGCTTTTAATTTATTATGCACCTCGGTCAGTTGTTCCTGCTGTTCTGGGCGCTTTGCAAGCATCTGAATCAGGTTAATAAGTTTCAAATTTTCAACATCCCTGTTCACTACGTTGGCAATATCAGCCAGAGCTTCCGTTCTCTGTTTCTCCAATTGTTGGATTATGCCTACTATTTCCTGTTCCTGTTCTGTTATACTCCCTAAAGTATCTATATCTCCCTGAATGATCACGGGAGTCTTACGGTCAGAGAGAACAACAAGCTTCTCATACTCGGTGTTCTCCTGATCCAATACGTCTATCAAATTCTCTAATAAACTAGCCACCCGATTACCTCTTATCTAGTCGCTGGCTTTTCCCCTAAAAAAGCCCGTTATACTTCTCCAATAATTTACCTGCGAAATCATCTGTATCTACTTCGTAGGTACCGTTATCAATCTGCTCTTTAATCGGAGCTACGACCTCTTCCCTCACGTCCGGAGTATTGGCAAGTGCCTGTTTGGCTATCTGTGCATCCTTACCGGCTGCTGAAAGCAGAAGCTGATCCTTGAAGCTTGTAGTGGAGACCTTCTTCTCCTCTGTCTTCTTGATACTGGAACTTCCATATATCTGTTGAATCTGATTATATGCATCTATACGCATCATCGACTCCTCCTTTCTTATATGGTCTTATCTGTACATTCAATTTATACTTCTTACTATGTTTATCGGATAATTCAGGGGATACTTAATACTTTCGTTGGAAAAATTTAAACATTTGCAACATTATCGCAGAATCTGTTCCAATAAATAGACTCTGTTAAAAGGAAAAGAAAAATAGTAACCATCTGCAAAATCAGCAGTAAATTCCATAATTTCACGGGCGATCTCCACGCCTACAGCTTCGCCCTCCTGCTTCGTTCCATTCTCAGGATACCGTGCAATGACTTCATCCGGCACAATGATGCCCGCAATCTCATTTTTCATGAAAAGGGCATTTCTTTTGTTCACAAAAGGCATAATGCCGCACAATATTCTGGTGCCGGTCTCCTGTTTGATTCTGCGCACACGCTCGGCATCTTCTTTGGAAAAAACAGGCTGTGTCAGGAAAAACTCAGCACCTGCTTCCATTTTCTTCTTCACACGCATGATCTCTACATCCAGATTCTTCCTGCCCTGACTGATCGCGCCGCCATAGCTTAACGGTCTGGCTGGGAAGTTCTCTGTATTCATCTCCTGTGCGATTTTCATCAGTCCCACAGAATCAAAATTAAAGACAGCCTTAATCGTCTGACGCACCAGTGACGGCACCGGGTCTCCTGTAATAATCAGCATATTGGTGATGTCATTGATATACGCTCCAAGGAATAAAGAACGCATGGCAATGGCATTCTTATCACGACAACAGATATGGGGCATTACTTCCATTCCTGTCTCTCTTCTGACTTTCTCTGCCATAAGCACAGAATCAATACGGGTTCTGCCGGAAGGAGAATCTGGAAAAGTCAGCACATCCACATCTGACTTCTGTAACAGCCTTGCCGCTTCTAATACTTTCTCATCATCTGCACCCATAGGCGGAGCCAGCTCCACAGCAATAAGCTTCTTCTTTTTGAGATTGCCCTGCTCATCATAAAGAAAACCCTTCCTCTGCGGTACGACCTGCTCTGTCTTGGAAGTTTCTGCCGCTGTCCTGGGTGGGCATGGTGTCATATCCAAACCTTCTGATAACTGTCTGATGAATTCTGGTGTCGTACCACAGCAGCCACCTACGATATCCAGCTCACACTGTGCTGCCATCTCTTCTACTTTTGCAGCAAAATATGCAGAACTGTTGGAATAACGAATCCTGCTGCTGGTTCGTCTTGGGTATCCTGCATTAGGCAGTGCAATCCTGTATTTGGTGCCACTGATACCTACACCCGCCTGACTCAGCAGTTGTTCCATATGAGCCGGTCCTATGCCACAATTCATGCCTACTGCGTCAATATCCTTACATGCAGAAGCATCCTTGAGCAGGCTCTTCACACTCAATCCTGCACTGCTGTATCCGAACTGGTTCACTGTAAATTCTACCATAATAAAAGTATCCGGCGCTTCTGCCTTGATTCTTCCAATCGCCGGTAAAATGTACTGCAATTCGTGGAAAGTCTCAAAGGTCAGTATCTTTAACCCCTGGTCAAGCATCACTCTGGCAATTTGATAATACTGTTCTTCCAGCTCTTCCCTGCTGATCACCTCATCAGATGGGATTGGTCCAATATCTCCGGCTATAAAGACATCTTCTCTGCCCTTTACTGCTTCTTTTGCCAGATTTACTGCCGCTGTAATGTTAGCCCGTACCTCATTCATATCTGCATGAAGCAATATCGTATTGGAAGCAAAAGTATTCGTACGAAGCAGTCTCGCCCCTGCTTCTATATATTCCTGATGAATGGCTGTTACCCGCTGTGGGAAGCTGATATTGGCAAGCTCAGGCATATCCTGGGTCTGGAATCTGTCAGCATAATAGGTTCCAAATGCGCCATCGGTAATCAGTTTATGTGTGCGGATATATTCTTAGTGGACACCATAACCTTTCTGTCATCTGTAGTAACGATTCCGCGCTGTGGGAGAGCGTTTTTTCGCTTAAAGCGCTGAATCGTATCACGTTCAACACATGCATAGGTAAGTATAACATGTCTCCATGCGGTTTACCATAAATTTTCTTACTCTTCTTATTGTGGTTACTTCATCATATAAATTAAGGCAGAATCGCTCTGAATAGTTATAAAGTATGTAACTATTCAGAACCCCATGCGCAAAATCGCATCTTTGATGCTTTACTTTTGCTTATGTGGTTACTTCGCCATATAAATTGTATCAAATATGCTTATAAATAAGCATATTTGATACAATTTTTTACCCTTCTGCGTATCCATACATGACTTGACTACATATATCTATTGTAAATTGTTTTTAATTGTAAGTCAATAGATTATATTTTCTGCTACATCAAATATTTCTTCATAATTGTCAGAGCATTTTTCTCAAGTCTGGATACCTGTGCCTGTGATATGCCTATGGATTCAGCTACTTCCATCTGGGTCTTTCCCTCAAAAAATCGCAGCGTTATAATTTCATTCTCTCTCTCATTTAATCTCTTCATAGCTTCACTAAGGGATATATTCTCTACCCAGTTCTCTTCACGGCTCTTCTTGTCACTGATCTGGTCCATCACATACAGGGTGTCTCCCCCCTCTGTATACACGGGTTCATACAGGCTCATCGGATTCTGAATTGCATCCAGCGCATACACAATGTCTTCCTTTGGTATGCCGATTTCTGCCGCAATTTCAACAATTGTAGGCTCTTTGGAATGTAGTCTTGTCAGGTTCTCCCTTGCATATATGGCTTTATACGCAGTATCCTTCAATGACCTGCTGACACGTATTGCGTTATTGTCCCTTAGGAATCTTCTGATCTCCCCCATGATCATTGGGACTGCGTATGTGGAAAATTTTACCTCCAGGCTGGGATTAAAATTATCAATAGCCTTGATCAGTCCTATACAGCCTATCTGAAACAGATCGTCCACATTCTCATTGGACTGTGAGAAACGCTTGATCACGCTTAATACAAGCCTCAGATTGCCTCTGATAT
>OHOQ01000523.1_pt1 | contig 18015 bp, 10 predicted proteins | sample 1569881 | NCBI WGS metagenome assembly OHOQ01 (sample SAMEA3879596, study PRJEB24766) | human gut metagenome | biome: human-associated habitat; feature: feces | place: USA | collected 1985/1987 | reverse complement strand
ACGCAAGCAAAGCGAAGCGGATGCTGGGTACCGCAACCCGGACAATGGCACGGCGTTAGCCGTGACGGGGAGGTTTAGCCCGGAAGAAGAAATCGATACAGGAGGGAAATACCCAATGGTATATCGTATCTATGTTGAAAAGAAACCCGGCTTCGACGGCGAGGCCCAGAGCCTGCGCAATGAGCTCGTCTCCCTGCTGGGCATCAAGGAGCTGAACGGTCTGCGTCTGCTCAACCGCTACGACGTGGAGGGCATCGACGAGGCTCTGTTCGAGCAGTGCGTCCCCACCGTGTTCAGTGAGCCGCCGGTGGATAACACCTACGCAGAGCTGCCCGTCTCCGACGGCGTGTCTTTCGCCGTGGAGTATCTGCCCGGCCAGTTCGACCAGCGCGCCGACTCTGCCGCCGAGTGCATCCAGCTCATCAGCCAGGGCGACCGCCCGCTGGTGCGCTCTGCCCGCGTCTACCTGCTGGAAGGCACCCTGACCGATGAACAGGTGGCTGAAATCAAGAAATACGTCATCAACCCGGTGGAGGCCCGCGAGGCTTCGCTGGACACCAAGGCTACCCTGAAAATGAAGTATCCCGTCCCCACCGAAGTGGAGGTGCTGGACGGCTTCAACGAGCTGGATGAGGCAGGCCTGAAAAAGTTCATCGACGAGAAGGGCCTCGCCATGGACCTGGGCGACATCAAGTTCTGCCAGGAGTATTTCCGCTCGGAGAAGCGCGACCCGACCATCACTGAGATCAAGATGATCGACACCTACTGGTCGGACCACTGCCGCCACACCACCTTCGGAACCATTCTGGATGACGTTCAGATCGACGATGCCGTGGTGCAGGAGGCCTTCGACCGCTACATGGCCATGCGCGCCGACCTTGGCCGCGAGAACAAGCCCCGCTGCATGATGGACCTGGCCACCATCGGTGCCAAGGAACTGAAAAAGCAGGGCATCCTGAAGAACCTCGACGAGTCTGAGGAGATCAACGCCTGCACCGTGAAGATCAAGTGCGACGTCAACGGCAAGGATGAGGACTGGCTGTTCCTCTTCAAAAACGAGACCCACAACCACCCGACGGAGATCGAGCCTTTCGGCGGCGCTGCCACCTGCATCGGCGGCGCGATCCGCGACCCGCTGTCCGGCCGCAGCTACGTCTATCAGGCCATGCGCGTCACCGGCGCAGGCGACCCCCTCAAGCCCGTCAGTGAGACCCTGCCCGGCAAGCTGCCCCAGCGCAAACTGGTGACCACCGCTGCTGCTGGTTATTCCTCCTACGGCAACCAGATCGGCCTTGCTACCGGTCAGGTGGATGAGATCTATCACCCCGGCTATGTGGCAAAGCGCATGGAGATCGGCGCTGTTGTGGGCGCAACGCCCGCTTCCCACGTCCGCCGCGAGTGCCCCGCCCCCGGCGACGTCATCGTCCTGCTGGGCGGCCGCACCGGCCGCGACGGCGTCGGCGGTGCCACCGGTTCCTCCAAGGCCCACAAGCTGGACAGTCTCGAGCACTGCGGTGCTGAGGTCCAGAAGGGCAACGCCCCCATCGAGCGCAAGCTGCAGCGCCTGTTCCGCCGCGAGGACGCCTGCAAGATGATCAAGCGCTGCAACGACTTTGGCGCCGGCGGTGTCTCTGTCGCCATCGGCGAGCTGGCCGACGGCCTGTATATCGACCTGAACAAGGTCACCAAGAAGTATGACGGCCTCGACGGCACTGAGCTGGCCATCAGCGAGAGCCAGGAGCGTATGGCCGTGGCTCTGGCCCCTGAGGACGTGGACAAATTCATCGCCATCGCCACCGAGGAGAACCTTGAGGCCACCCCCGTGGCAAAGGTCACCGAGGAAAAGCGCCTGAACATGGTGTGGAACGGCAAGTCCATCGTCAACATCAGCCGCGAGTTCCTGAACTCCAACGGCGCTGAGAAGCATCAGAACGTCCACATCGAGAAGGGGACTGTCTGGCAGCCCCAGTGGGCCGGCGTGACCTTCGAGCAGAAGATGAAGAACATGGTGGGCGATTTGAACGTCTGCAGCAAGAAGGGCCTTTCTGAGCGATTCGACTCCACCATCGGCGCGGCCACCGTGCTGATGCCCTTCGGCGGCGCATGCCAGCTGACCCCCCAGAACGCCATGGTCGCAAAGCTGCCCGTGGACGGCGAGACCAATACCTGCTCCGGCATGGCATGGGGCTACAACCCCTACCTCATGAGCGCCAACCAGTATGTGGGCGCACGGATGGCCGTCGTCGAGAGTGTGACCAAGCTGGTGGCCTCCGGCTTCCGCTATGAGGACGCCTACCTGACCTTCCAGGAGTACTTCGAGCGCCTTGGCACTTCCCCGGAGCGCTGGGGCAAGCCGCTGGCCGCTCTGCTGGGCGCACTGGACGCGCAGATTGGCCTCGGCATCGCCTCCGTCGGCGGTAAGGACAGCATGTCCGGCTCCTTCGAGCAGCTGGATGTGCCTCCCACGCTGGTGTCCTTCGCAACCGCCATCGGCAAGGCCGGCCGCGTTGTCTCCACCGAGTTCAAGAAGCCGGAGAGCACCGTCGTCCTCATCCGGCCCATCCTGGACCCCGTCACCGGCTGCCCCAACTTCTTCTCCCTGAAGGCCAACTATAAGAAAGTTGAGCAGATGATGGAAGATGGCATGGTGGCCGCTGCTTCCTCTGTGGGCTATGGCGGTCTGGCCGAGGCTCTCTTCAAGATGGGTCTGGGCAACCGCATCGGCTTCAAGATGATGAACAACATGACCACCCACGATATGTTTAAGCCCATGTACGGCTCCATCGTGCTGGAGATGGTCTCTGACGCCCCGGCTGGTGAGCTGCTGGGCGAGACCACCGCAGACTACACCTTCGAGTGCTGCGGCGACAAGCTGGATATGGCTCAGCTGCAGGAGATCTGGGAGAGCAAACTCGAGCCCGTCTATCCCTACCGCAAGGCCGGCCCCGCCGTCGAGAAGATCAACGGCAGCCTGACCGCCCCCGCTGCGCCCAAGATCGGCGTGGCAAAGCCGAAGGTCATCATCCCGGTCTTCCCGGGTACCAACTGCGAGTACGACACCGCCCATGCCTTTGCCCGCGCCGGTGCGGACCCCGAGGTGCTGGTCATCCGCAACCTGACCCCCGCTGACGTCACCGCCAGCTGCGAGGCACTGGTCAAGGCCATCAACGAGAGCCAGATCGTCATGCTGCCCGGCGGCTTCTCCGGCGGCGACGAGCCGGACGGCAGCGCAAAGTTCATCGCCTCCTTCTTCCGCAATCCTGCGGTCACTGAGGCAGTCCGCGACCTGCTGCAGCACCGTGACGGTCTGATGCTGGGCATCTGCAACGGCTTCCAGGCCCTCATCAAGCTGGGTCTGGCCGCTTACGGCGACATCCGCCCCATCACGGCCTGCGACCCGACCCTGACCTTCAACACCATCGGCCGCCACCAGAGTATGCTGGTGCGCACCCGCATCGCCTCCACCGGCAGCCCCTGGCTGTCCAAGTGCAGCGTGGGCGACCAGCACACCGTGGCCATCAGCCATGGTGAGGGCCGCTTCGTGGCACCTCAGAGCGTGCTGGACACCCTCATCGCCAACGGCCAGATCGCGACCCAGTACGTCGATCAGGACGGCAACCCCAGCATGGACATGAAGTACAACCCCAACGGCTCCGTCCTCGCCATCGAGGGCATCACCAGCCCGGATGGCCGTGTCTTCGGCAAGATGGGCCATTCGGAGCGCAGCGGCGAGTACCTGTACAAGAACGTCACCGGCGACAAGTATCAGCCTATTTTCGAGGGCGGCGTGGACTATTTCAAGATTTGATGGTAAAATAGGAGAAAACCTCTCCGTCATTGCGGAGCGAGACTGAGAGGTTGAGGTTTCGTAAAACTTACCCAAGGAGGACATCCTAATGTCTCAGCATGACCGTTATATCAGCCCTTTTTCCACCCGTTATGCCTCCGATGAGATGCAGTACATCTTCTCGGACGACAACAAGTTCCGCACCTGGCGCCGCCTGTGGGTGGCGCTGGCCCGGGCCGAGATGAAGCAGGGCCTGACCAATATCACCCCCGAGATGGTGGCCGAGCTGGAAACTCATGTGGACGACATCAACTATGAAGTCGCCATCGAGCGGGAAAAGCTGGTGCGCCACGACGTCATGAGCCATGTCTACGCCTACGGCCAGCAGTGTCCCAAGGCGGCAGGCATCATCCATCTGGGTGCCACCAGCTGCTATGTCGGCGACAACACCGACATCATCGTGATGCGTCAGGGTCTCGAGCTGGTGCGCAAGAAGCTCATCGGCGTGCTGGCAAAGCTGGCAAAGTTCGCCGAGGAGTATAAGGATATGCCCTGCATGGCCTACACCCACTGCCAGCCCGCCCAGCCCACCACCGTGGGCAAGCGCGCTACCCTGTGGGCCAACGAACTGGTGATGGACCTCAACGAGATCGACCACCGTCTGGCTACCCTGCAGCTGCGCGGCGTCAAGGGTACCACCGGCACCCAGGCTTCCTTTATGGAGCTGTTTAAGGGCGACGCCGACAAGATCCGCGCCGTGGATGCTTCCATCGCTGAGGAGATGGGCTTCGACAGCGAGGCCGTCATCCCGGTGTCCGGCCAGACCTACAGCCGCAAGGTGGACGCCTTCATCCTCAACGCACTGGCCGGCATCGGCCAGAGCTGCATGAAGTTCGCCACCGACCTGCGTCTGCTGGCCAACTTCAAGGAGATGGAAGAGCCGTTTGAGAAGAACCAGATCGGTTCCTCCGCCATGCCCTACAAGCGCAACCCCATGCGCTGCGAGCGCATCTGCGCTTTGAGCCGCTACCTGATGGTGGATGTGCTCAACCCCAGCTTCACCACCGGTACGCAGTGGTTCGAGCGCACGCTGGACGACAGCGCCAACAAGCGCGTTGCCATGGCTGAGGGCTTCCTTGCCACCGACGCCATCCTGAACATCATGCTCAACGTCACCGACGGCCTCGTGGTCTACCCGAAGGTCGTGCGCAGCCGCCTGATGGCTGAGCTGCCCTTCATGGCCAGCGAGAACATCATGATGCAGGCCGTGGAGAAGGGCGGCAACCGTCAGGAGCTCCACGAGCGTCTGCGCCAGCACGCCATCGCTGCCGGCAAGCAGGTCAAGGAAGAAGGTCTGCCCAACGATATGGTGGACCGCATCGCCGCCGACCCGGCCTTTGGTCTGACCAGGGAAGAGATCACGGCGGGCCTTGTGCCGGAGAACTTTGTGGGCCGCGCTCCCCAGCAGGTGGAGGAGTTCATTGCTCACATCCTCAAGCCCATCTTTGACGCCAACCCGGATGCTGTGGAACAGCACGCAAACCTGAGCGTCTAAACGTGATTTTACAGGAAAAGAGGCTGTTGCCGCAGGCAACGGCCTCTTTTCTGCACACAGAAGGAGTTTTCATGAGACTCGATAAATATTTAGCCGAGACGGCCCAATGCACCCGGAGCGAGGCGAAGGCACTGCTGGCGAAAGGCCGCGTCACGGTCAACGGCGCGGTCTGCAGGAAAGGGGACACCCAGTTGAAAGAGGCTGACGCCGTAGCGGTGGACGGCAAGGCGCTGGCCTACCGGCAGTTCGTCTACCTTATGCTCAACAAGCCCGAGGGCGTCGTCAGCGCCTCCACCGACAAGCGGGACACGACGGTCGTGGATCTGGTGGGGGATGCCTATCCCCGGCGGGAGCTGTTCCCGGCCGGGCGGCTGGACAAGACCAGCACCGGTTTCGTCCTGCTGACGGACGACGGCGGCTTTGCCCACGACATCCTCGCGCCTAAACGCCATGTCTCCAAGACCTACACCGTCGTCATCGACACCCCGCTGACAGAAGAGATGGAGGCCGGCTTTGCCGCAGGCGTCACCCTTGCCGACGGCACGGCCCTTTCGCCGGCGGAAGTGTCCGCCCTCACCCCCGACGGGCTGACGGTCCGCGTCCTGCTCAAGCAGGGCGTGTATCATCAAATCAAGCGGATGTTCGGCGTCTACGGTGCGGGCGTTAACGCCCTGCACCGGGACGCCATCGGTGGGCTTGCGCTGGACGAGAGCCTTGCCCCGGGCCAGTGGCGGGAACTGACAGCTGACGAGGTGGCGAAAATTACCACGGGGTAAAGGACTGCTTTTCACCCGGTTTTCAAAAAAGTATCACATTTTACCGGTAAAATAGCTCTCAGAACCACGCAGAAAGGCCCTTTTTGGCCCGAAAATGACCCCGAAAGATAATTTCAACAAGAAAGAAGAATTTTTTTTGGTGAAATATGTTGCAAAAGTAAATTCTTTTGTGTAAAATATAAAATGTAATGCGGCGAAATTGTTAAAAATCACAATCCCGCCCACCTGCGGTTTGCACAAGAGAGGAAAAGGGGTATCCATTTATGGCCAATAGAGTATTTCAGAGCGTGATCTACCAGATGAAGGACGCGATCGACCGCGTGGTCGGCGTTGTGGATGAGACCGGCGCTGTCATCTCCTGCTCGGAGCTGAATCTGATCGGCGAGGTGCGCGAGGGCTTTATGGCAGAGCGTCTGACGGCCGGTGACCGCTTCGTGCGGGATGGCTACACCTACCAGCAGTTCTCCAGCGCAAAGCATAACGATTATGCCGTTTTTGTGGAAGGTGCGGACGAGACTGCGGGCCAGTTTGCCGCTGTGCTGTCCATCAGCCTGCAGAGCATCAAGCAGTATCACGACGAGAAGTTCGACAAAGCCAACTTTATCAAGAACGTGGTGCTGGACAACATCCTGCCCGGCGACATCTACGCCAAGGCCCGTGAGCTCCACTTTGCCACCGACGTCTCCCGCGTGGTGTTCATCGTCCGCGTCACCAGCGGCGGCGACATTTCCGCTTACGACGTGGTGAGCAGCCTGTTCCCCGACAAGCAGAAGGACTTCGTCTTCAACATCAGCGAGACGGACACCGTCCTGGTCAAGGAGATCCGCAAGGGCATCGACCGCACCGATATGGAGAAGCTGGCCGCCAGCATTGTGGACACCCTGTCCGGCGAGCATTACATCAAGGCTGTCGTGGGCATCGGCACCCCCATCGCCAACGTGAAGGACCTGGCTACTTCCTTTAAGGAAGCACAGATCGCCATGGAGGTCAGCAAGGTGTTCGACACCGAGAAGCAGATCATCCGCTACGACAATCTGGGCATCGCACGTCTTATTTACCAGCTGCCCACCACGGTCTGCGAGATGTTCCTGCGCGAAGTGTTCAAGCAGGGCAGCATCGAGAGCCTGGACCAGGAGACCCTGTTCACCATCCAGCGCTTCTTCGAGAACAACCTGAACGTCTCCGAGACCAGCCGCGGTCTGTTCGTCCACCGCAACACGCTGGTGTATCGTCTGGAAAAGATCAAAAAGCTGACCGGTCTGGATCTGCGTGAGTTCGACGACGCTATCGTGTTCAAGGTAGCGCTCATGGTCAAGAAGTACCTGTCCAACAACCCGGCCAAATATTGATATTTCGTCTCAGCCGCTCCGGCTGCGGACGCCGAAACCGGCCGCTCGACCCCGATGCTGGCCGGTTTCTTTTGTAATGGTCTGGAACTTCTGTGCCAAATAAATTTTTCAGGAGCAAGATACTCATGATAGATTTTGAACATGTCACCAAGATATACAAACGGAGTGATACTCCCGCTCTGGAGGACATCGACTTCCATGTAGACGACGGCGAGTTCGTCTTTCTGGTGGGCCACTCCGGCGCCGGCAAGTCCACTCTGCTCAAGCTCATCCTCCGCGAAGAGCTGCCCACCGAGGGCCGCGTCATGGTGGACGGCAAGGACGTCGCCCGGCTGCGCCGGGGCAAAGTGCCTTTCCTTCGCCGCCAGATGGGCATCATCTTCCAGGATTTCCGCCTCATCCCCACCATGACGGTCTACGAGAATGTGGCGTTTGCCATGCATGTCACCAACATCGGCAAAAAAGACATCAAAGAGCGCGTCAACTACATGCTGGAGCTGGTGCATCTGGAAGATAAGGCAAAGGTCTACCCCGAGTTCCTCTCCGGCGGTGAGCAGCAGCGCGTGGCCGTGGCTCGCGCTCTGGCCCACAGCCCCCGCCTCGTCATTGCGGACGAGCCCACCGGCAACATCGACCCCGAGATGAGCCTTGAGATGATGGAACTGCTGGAACGCGTCAGCGAGATGGGCATCACGGTGCTTGTCGTCACCCACGAGCATGAACTGGTGCGCCGCTTCAACCGCCGCACCATCACCCTGAAGCATGGCCGCATCATCTCTGATGTTCCGGCCAGTTTCGGCGAGGAGGTACACGTATGAAAATCTCTACGTTTGGGTTCCTCACCCGGCGCGGCGTGCGCAACCTCGGCAAGCACTGGGCCATGACCATCGCCTGCATCGCTTCCCTCAGCGTCTGCATGACCCTGAACATCTTCGCCAGCCTCATTGAAGTCAATGTGGACAGCATGGTGAGTTATCTGGGCAGCCAGAACGAGATGGTGGTCTACGTGGACCCCGAGGCCGATGACGCCACCATCCAGTCTGTGGGCAATGCCCTCAGCGGCACCGCAGGTGTGAGCCGGGTGCAGTATATGTCCAAAGAAGACGTCCTCAACCAGTACAAGGGGTATATGTCCGACTATGCCGCCCTGCTGAACGAGTTCGAGAACGACAACCCTTTCAAGGCCAATTACCGCGTCTCCCTGTCTGATCTGAACCAGATGGAGACCATCAGCAAGCAGTTCGAGAACATCAGCGGCGTCTACAGCGTCACGGCTCCCATCGAGATGACCAAGACCTTCGTGGAGATCCAGCAGGCCGTCACCAAGGTCGGGCGCGGTCTGGTGCTGGTGCTGATGGCTGTCAGCATCATCACGGTGGGTACCACCATCCGGCTGAGCGTCTTTGCCCGCCGCCGTGAAATTGAGATCATGAAGTATGTCGGCGCTACCAACGCTCTCGTCACCCTGCCTTTCGTCATCGAGGGCCTGACTATGGGCCTGCTCTCCGGCATCCTGACGGCAGCTGCCACCATCGGCGGCTATGCCTACATCGTTCAGCTGTCGCCCACGCTGGGCGGCCTGTGGCAGATGCTCATGGGTACGGCTCTGGTGCCGCTGGAAAATGTCTGGCCCACCATCCTGACCTACAGCCTCGCGGGCGGCGCTCTGGTGGGCGGTCTGGGCAGTATGTTCTCCATCCGAAAGCACCTGAACGTGTAAGGAGGGCCTACTGTGTACCACGACAAGCATTCCGCAGGCTTTGTCCTGCACCATCCGCCCCGCCACGCAAAGCCGTCGGGCCATTCGGCCATGATGCGCGCCGCTTGCGCCTTTCTGGCCGCCGCCTGCCTCGTGCTGAGCGTGACGGTCTATCCGGCCAGTGCGGCCACCAGCATGAGCTCGCTGCAGAACAAGCTGGACAAGATCTCTGCGTCCATCAAGCAGCATAAGACGGAGCTGAGCGACGCCAAAAAGAAGGAAGCTGCTGCCAAGGCCCTCGAGTCTGAGCTGAAAGAAAAAGTCTCGGTGCTCCAGAGCCAGATCAGCGTCCTCAAGAGCCAGATCTCCGAGGTGCAGAACAGCATCGGCGTCAAAGAGCAGGAAATCACCGCCAAGCAGAATGAGATCGCCCGGAAAGAGCAGGAGATCGCCGACCAGTGGGACGATTTCAAGAGCCATATGGCCGCGATGCAGGAGCTGCGGGACGGCGGCAGCGTCGCCATGCTCCGGTCTGTGAACGATCTGTACGAGCTTCTGACCTTCAATGAGGTCATGCAGGACATTTCGGTGAAGGATACCGAGATACTCGACAACATGAAGGCTGCGAAGGAAGCCCTCGTGGCCGACCGCACCCAGCTCGTGGAGGAGCGCACCCAGCTGCAGAACAAAAAGGCTGAGCTGGACGCCCAGAACAAGCAGATGCAGTCCAAGCAGAACGAGCTCAACAACAGCGTCAAGGAGGCCCGTCTGAGCGCCGCTGAGGCCCAGCAGGCCCAGAAGAACGCCCAGGCGGCCATCGAGTCGGACGAGATGAACTACGAGGCCGTCAAGAAGGAGATCCAGAAGCTCATCGCAGCGGCAGCGGCTAGCAAGCCCCAGCTGAGCTTTAGCGGCTTTATCTGCCCGCTCAAGAGCTATACCCGCATCTCCAGCGAGTACGGCTGGCGCAAAAACCCGGTCTCCGGCGTCAACAAACTCCACGCCGGTATCGACTTTGCCGCCCCCGCAGGCACGCCCATCTACGCAGCCGCCAGCGGCTATGTGCAGGTGGCCGGCTGGTCCAGCGGCGGCTACGGCAACTATGTCATCATCTATCACGGCAAAATGACAGACGGCAACGCCTACTCCACCCTCTACGGCCATATGCGCTCGGTGGCAACGTCGGCGGGCAAGTATGTCAACCAGGGCGACCTCATCGGCTATGTGGGCTCCACCGGCAACTCTACCGGCAACCACCTCCATCTCGAGGTGTGGAAAGGCGGCTCCAAGGCCAATGCGGTCAACCCCCGCGGTTATATTCCGATAAGATAACACAACTGTAATTGAAGTCGAGGGGTCAAAGGAGGCCACAAGGCGAAATGAACGAGCAAAAACGCAAGCGTATCCTTCGGGTGGGCTGTCTGATTCTGGCAGGAGTGTTCCTGCTGTCGGTGCTGGGCAGTGTCATCCTGATGTTTTTGGTCTGAACTGGGGAGGACACTGAATGAACCGCAAAATTTCCGTAGGGATGACCGTGACCATCGTCATTCTGGCAATGACGGTCACTTTTTCCATCACGATGCTGATGGCGATGCGGCTGTTTGACCACACCGTTACCAGCGTGAAGGAAAAGGAGAGCATGTACAACAAGGTGGCCGAGGTAGACCGCTATGTGCGCGCCAACGACTACTACGACATCGACGAGACCGTGCTGTACGACCGTCTGACTGCCGGTTATCTGCTGGGTACCGGCGACAAGTACGCCCGCTACTACACCGCCTCGGCCTACACCGACCTGCTCAACGCCCAGAGCGGCAAGCTGATGGGCATCGGCGTGGAGCTGGCCATCGACCAGTCCGGCTACGCCAAGGTCATCAAAGTGTATGACGAGTCTCCTGCCAAGGAGGCCGGCCTCCAGCGGGGCGATTACATCACCACCATCGACGGCGCAGACATCAAAAGTCTGGGCAGCGTGGAGGCTGTCCAGAACAAACTCCGGGGCGAGAGCGGCACGAGCGTCAATGTAGGCTGGCTGGACAGCGAGAACGCCCAGCACACCGCCGATCTGACCCACTCCGGCTTTACGGCCAACAGCGTCGATTCCGCGCTGGTGCAGGGCAATGTGGGCTATATCAAGATCTGGCAGTTCGACAACTCCACCCCCAGTGAGCTGGACTTTGCGCTCCGCAGTCTGACCGCCAGCGGCGCCCAGAGCTTCATCTTCGACCTGCGCGACAACGGCGGCGGCATCCTTGACGACGCCATCAGCTGCATCGAACTCGTCGCGCCGGAAGGCGTGTTGGCCTACGCGGAGGATAAGGCAGGCAACCGCACCCTGCTGGGCAGCAGCACCGGCGACTCGGTCATCAGCCAGCCCACCGTCTGCCTCGTGAACGAGAACACCGCCAGTGCGGCAGAACTCTTTGCGTCCAGCCTGCGCACCCTGTGCGGCACCCGCCTCGTGGGCAGCACCACGATGGGCAAAGGCACCATCCAGAGCAGCCCCCAGCGCCTCTCGGATGGCAGCGCTGTCGTGGTCACGGTGGCAAAGCTCATTTGCGGCGACGGCTCCTGCTTCGACGGCACCGGCCTGACCGTGGACGTGGAGCGCCCGCTGACTGCCGACGAGCAGGCCAGCTACTATGACTACACCCTCGACACGGACCCGCAGATACAGCGCGCCGTCAGCACCGCACAGCAGCTCACCGGTGTCACCACCGTGGGCGGCGTGAACGACGCTGACATCGCCGCCGACTCCGCCGCAGCCTCTTCGGAGGCCGCAGCCGAGAGCACCGCTTCCAGCGAGGCCGCAGGGGAGGCAGAGGCTTCCTCCGAGGCTGGTGCAGAAGGGGAGCAGGAGGCTGCAAGTGCGCAGTAAACACTTTTTGAAAATAACTTTAGTCGTGTAAATAGCTCAACCTCTCAGTCTCGCTGTCGCTCGACAGCTCCCCTAGCGAGGGGAGCCTCTGGCGAAGAGATAAAGCTTTACGGAATGCCAAAGCCTCCCCTCGATAGGGGAGGTGGCACGCCGTAGGCGTGACGGAGAGGTTTCACCGTTTACACTATAATCTTATCACAGGAATTGTCCGTTGGGAAGAAACAGATGGGAGAGAAATGGGCCGATTTTTGTTTTTTTCTCGTGAAAAGTGCTAAAATTCAACTTAAATTTTCGTCGTTTTGACGGCAAAAGTCGTACTTTCAGTTCATTTCCGCCTGCCTTGCTGACCGAAACGCCGTCATTGACGAAATTTGTGAAAACGTGTATCATGGGTAACGGCATCGCATTTTTCAACTTTTGTCTTTTAAGGAGGTCCATGCCATGCGCCCTCTCATCATCGCCCATCGCGGCGCGTCCCATCTGGCCCCCGAAAACACGCTGACCGCGTTCCGTCTGGCAAAGACGCTGGGTGCGGACGGCTTCGAGTGTGACGTTCAAATCACCAGGGACCGTCATCTCGTGGTGGCCCACGACTACCTCACCGACCTCAAGACCGGCGTCCACGGCAACATCCCGGATATGGACTTCGACGACCTGCGCCAGCTGGATTTCGGAAAATGGAAAAGCCCGGAGTTCGCGGGCGAAAAGATCCCCACCCTCGAAGAGGTTCTGGAAGTCGCGCAGGACTTCAGGATGATACATATTGAGTTAAAGCCCTACTTGGACCGGGACGAAGAGATCGTGGACCGGATCATCGACGCCGTCCTTGACGCCGGGCTGGAAGAAAAGGCCGTGCTCACCTCCTTCGAGTACGGCGCCCTCCGCCGGGTGAAGGAGCGGATGCCCCAGATGGCCACCTGCGCCATGACCCTCAGCCCCGAATCCCAGCTCAGCCAGCCGGCCACCTTCTGGGAGAAACTGGGCCTCAAGAAGACCGACCCTCTCGTGGAGAAGCTTTCCAGCCCCCAGGCCCTCAGCGAAGCGGCCGCTCTGCTGGAAGACCCCAGCAGTCTGGACGAAGAGAACAGCGTCCTCATCTACTACCTGAAAGACCGTCTCGATTTTCTCTACTCCATCTTCCCCGGCATGAACCTGGCCGAAATTTTGCAGCAGTATTATTATCAGACGGATTTTGTGAACTATGTGGCCCAGTTCGGCTTCCCGGTGGATTACGTCGGGCCGGAGTACCACGCCTTTTTCCGGGACAAAGACCTTATCCCCAATGCCCACGCCCGCGGCTTCAAGGTCGCGCCCTGGCCGGTGGGCGTGGAGAGCCGGGACGACCTGCGCCAGCTGTTCCGGCTGGACCCGGAGCTTGTGGTCACGAATAAGCCCGAGGTGGCTGTTTCCATCCTCACCGGGCTGGGCCAGTGGGACGAATCATCCAAAGAGGGTTGACAGCCCTCTTTTTTTGGAGCATAATAGTCCTGTATCGAACAGTTTTATGTGAAACAGTTCGGCGTTCGAACATTCACAGCAAAAGCCAAACCAGAAGGATGATACTATGAACCAAGCCTTTGAACCCGCCTGCACCCCCATCGCGCCGCCGTGGGAGGCGCCGCAGGTCATCCCGGCCCAGCTGCGCCGGGTGAACAACCTTATTTTCCGCAAGATAGGCCAGATCGCCCGCACCAATGGCGTGGAGGCCGTGACCCCCATGCACGGCTGGATCATGGAGTATCTTTACCGGCACTCCGAGACCCCAGTGTTCCAGCGGGACATCGAGCGGGAGTTCTCCATCACCCGTTCCACTGTCACCAACATCCTGCAGCTCATGGAGCGCAAAGGCTACATCACCCGTCAGAGCGTGGAGCAGGACGCCCGCCTCAAGCAGCTGGTCCTCACCGAAAAAGGCCGCCAGTTCCACGAGGACACCATGCGGGCCTTCCACCAGACCGATGAATATGTGGCCGGTCTGCTCACCGAAGAAGAGAATACTGAGCTGCTGCGGCTGCTGAATAAACTGTATCTGGGACTAAAGTGAAACAAATATGAACTTTTTCCGAAACTTTGGAAAAAGCATTGACTTTAATATTGTTTTGTATAAAATTGTTCCGTACCAAACAATTTATCAAAGGAGGCTCAAAGTATGATAAAGAAGCTTGCTTCCCATCTGGGCGAATACAAACGCGCCGCTATCCTGACGCCGATGTTTTCCGCACTGGAAGCAGTCATGGACATCCTGCTGCCCACCATCATGGCGTTCATCATCGACCTTGGCATTGAAAAGGGCGATATGAACGCCATCGTCAAATACGGCCTGCTCACCTTCGCAGTAGCGGCCATCGCCCTGCTGCTGGGCATTCTGGCCGGCAAGTACGCCGCCGAGGCGTCCACCGGCTTTGCCGGCAACCTGCGCGATGCGATGTATGAGAATATCCAGCATTACTCCTTCTCCAACATCGACAAATTCTCCACCGCCGGCCTCGTCACCCGTATGACCACCGATGTGACCAACCTGCAGAACGCTTTCCAGATGATGGAGCGCATGTGTGTGCGCGCCCCGGTCCATCTGGTGTTCGCACTCATCATGACTTTCAGCATCGGCGGCCCTCTGGCCCTCATCTTCGTGGTGGCCATCGCCTTCCTGCTGGCCGTGTTGGCAAGCATCATGGTCCCCACCTTCAAAATTTTTGACCGTGTTTTCAAGAATTACGACAACCTGAACTCCTCTGTACAGGAGAACGTCTCCGCTATCCGCGTGGTCAAGAGCTTCGTCCGCGAGGGCTTCGAGAACGAGAAGTACACCAAAGCCTGCGAGGGTCTGTATCAGCAGTTCGTCAACGCAGAGAGCCGTCTGAGCTTCAACAACCCCGCCATGCTGACGGCTATTTACGGCTGCAACATTGCCCTGAGCTGGTTCGGCGCAAAGTACATCCTGCACGGCGCGCTGACCACCGGCCAGCTGAATGCTCTGTTCGGCTACATCATGAACATCCTGATGGCTCTGATGATGCTGAGCATGGCTTTCGTCATGATCTCCATGTCCGCCGCTTCCGCAAAGCGTATCGTGGAAGTTCTGGACGAGAAGACCGACCTTCCCCCCGCCAAGGCTCCCGTGCAGGAAGTCAAGGACGGCAGCATCCGCTTCGACCACGTCACCTTCAAGTACAAGCACGGCTCCGGCCAGCCTGTCCTGAACGACATCACCTTTGACATCAAGCCCGGCGAGACACTGGGCATCATCGGCGGCACCGGCAGCGCAAAGTCCAGTCTGGTGCAGCTCATCCCCCGCCTGTACGACGCCGAGACCGGCACTGTCAGCGTGGGCGGCGTGGATGTCCGGGATTATAACCTCGACGTCCTCCGCCACGAGGTCTCCATGGTGCTCCAGAAGAACGTCCTGTTCTCTGGCACCATCCTCGACAACCTCCGCTGGGGCAGCGAGAACGCCAGCGAGGAAGAGTGCATCCGTGTGGCAAAGCTGGCCTGCGCCGATGAGTTCATCGAGCGCTTCCCGGACAAGTACAACACCTGGATCGAGCAGGGCGGCTCCAACGTGTCCGGCGGCCAGAAACAGCGTCTGACCATCGCCCGCGCCCTGCTGCGCAAGCCGAAGGTCCTCATCCTTGACGACTCCACCAGTGCCGTGGATACCGCCACCGACGCAAAGATCCGGAAGGCATTCCGTGAGGAGATCCCCGGCACCACCAAGATCATCATTGCACAGCGCATTTCCTCGGTGCAGGATGCCGACCGCATCCTCGTGCTGGACAACGGCCAGATCAACGGCCTCGGCACCCACGAGGAACTGCTGAAGAGCAACGCGATCTATCAGGAAGTCTACAACAGCCAGACTCAAGGCGGCGGCGACTTCGACAAGCAGGGAGGTGAGCAGTAATGGCAGAACAGAAAGCAAAAGTCGTCCATGGCCCCGGCCCCCGCGGCATGGGAGGCCCGCGTCCGAAGGTCGAGAACCCGGGCAAGCTGCTCAAGCGCATCATGGCAGAGGTGTTCCAGCACTATCTGCCTCACTGCATCCTCGTGCTCATCTGCATCGTGGTCAGCGCGCTGGCCAATGTGCAGGCAAGCCTGTTCCTGCAGACCCTCATTGACGACTATATCATCCCCATGACCCAGCAGCAGGACCCCAGCTTTGCACCGCTGGCCGGTGCGCTGGTGCGCGTCGGCTGCATCTATGTGGTGGGCATCCTCGCTGCATGGCTCAACGCCCGCATCATGGTCAATGTCACCCAGGGTACCCTGCGCAACCTGCGCATCCAGCTCTTCACCCACATGGAGAGCCTGCCCATCAGCTACTTTGACGCCCATCCGCACGGCGACATCATGTCCGTCTACACCAACGACGTGGATACCCTCCGCCAGATGCTCAGCCAGAGCATCCCCCAGCTGGTGTCCAGCGCCATCACCATCGTTTCCGTCTTTGCCAGCATGTGCATGCTGAGCTGGCAGCTCACCATCGTCACCATGCTGATGGTGGCTCTGATGCTCTTCTGCTCCAAGAAGATCACCCAGCAGAGCGGCAAGTACTTCATCGCACAGCAGCGCGACCTCGGCAAAGTGAACGGCTACATCGAAGAGATGATGGAAGGCCAGAAGGTCGTTAAAGTCTTCACCCACGAGCAGAAGGCCCTCGAGGGCTTCCGCGAGCTGAACGACAAGCTCAAGGACAGCGCCAAGCAGGCCAACAGCTTCGCCAACATCATGATGCCCGTCAACGCTCAGCTGGGCAATATCAGCTACGCCATCTGCGCTCTGGTGGGTGCAGCCATGGCCGTCACCGGCATGGGCGGCGTCACGCTGGGTACTGTCATGGCGTTCCTGTCCCTGAACAAGAGCTTCAATATGCCCATCAGCCAGGTGTCCATGCAGGCCAACAGCATCATCATGGCACTGGCCGGTGCAGAGCGCATCTTCAAGATGATGGATGAGCCCAGCGAGACCGATGAGGGCTATGTCACCCTCATCAACGCCAAGTACGACAAGGACGACAACCTCGTGGAGACCAACGAGCGCACCGGCATCTGGGCCTGGAAGCACCCCCACCATGACGGCACCACCACCTACCACAAGCTGGAAGGCGACATCACCTTTACGGACGTCGATTTCGGCTATGTGCCGGGCAAGACCGTCCTGCACGACATCAACCTCTATGGCCGTCCGGGCCAGAAGATCGCCTTCGTCGGCTCCACCGGCGCCGGCAAGACCACCATCACCAACCTTATCAACCGCTTCTACGACATCCAGGACGGCAAGATCCGGTACGACGGCATCAACATCCATAAAATCAGGAAAGCCGACCTCCGCCGCTCTCTGGGCATCGTGCTGCAGGATACCCACCTGTTCACCGGCACGGTCATGGAGAACATCCGCTATGGCCGTCTGGAGGCCACCGACGAGGAGTGCATCGCCGCAGCCCGTCTGGCCAACGCCGACGGCTTCATCAAGCGCCTGCCCGAGGGCTACAACACCATGCTGACCGGCGATGGCGCGAATCTGTCGCAGGGCCAGCGTCAGCTGCTGGCCATCGCCCGCGCAGCCGTTGCTGACCCGCCGGTGCTCATCCTCGATGAGGCTACTTCCTCCATCGACACCCGCACCGAGGCTCTGGTGCAGCGCGGCATGGACGGCCTGATGTATGGCCGCACCAGCTTCGTCATCGCCCACCGCCTCTCCACTGTCCGCAACGCAGACTGCATCGTGGTCCTGGAGCAGGGCCGCATCATCGAGCGCGGCAGCCATGACGAGCTCATCGCCAAGAAGGGCAAGTATTACCAGCTCTATACCGGTAATCTGGCCGAGAACTAAACTTTATATATAGAAAAGCCGCTGTGCAGTTTTGTAGCTGTACAGCGGCTTTTTCTTGTGTTTATTTTATTTAAGGAACCCGGGTTGCGGCTCCCAGCATCTGCTTCGCTGCCGCTCGCATCCTGCTGGCCGCGGCCCCAAC
>OHOQ01000521.1_pt1 | contig 18117 bp, 15 predicted proteins | sample 1569881 | NCBI WGS metagenome assembly OHOQ01 (sample SAMEA3879596, study PRJEB24766) | human gut metagenome | biome: human-associated habitat; feature: feces | place: USA | collected 1985/1987 | reverse complement strand
GCACCAGCAGCCCGCAGGCCGACAGTACCACGGCCAGCAGCCGCTTGATTCCTTTTTGATACATGATGGTTCTCCCTTTTATTCCTAGAATATACTTATTATATACCATTTTCCCCTGCCCAAACAAGTCCCGGGCCGCCTGTTCTGCCGAAAATGCCGGTTTTGTTGTATCGGCTATACCCGCCACGACACCCTCCGCTTCGCCACGGCTGAGCCGAACTATGCGCTCTACCTCATCACAGCCCCTACAGCGGCAGAGGTCGCAAAGGAATTCCGGCAGCTCATCGGCCCCAGCTATATCCCGCCCAAGTGGGCGTTTGGTCTGGCCCAGAGCCGCTTCGGCTACAAGACGGAGGCCGACATCCGGGAGGTGGCACAGCCCGCCGCCAACACCGCCCAGCTGAACGATACGGCCCTCACCTTCTGGCGCTTCGCGCCCGACGGCCAGCCTGCGCCCTACCGGATGTATACCGACGACGGCGTGACCACCGATCACAACAAGCCCGAACACTGGCGCATCGTCGGACAATAACGCAAAAACACCCGGAAGCATCTCCGGGTGTTTTTTGGTATTACAGGTATGCGACCGTCGCGGACAAGGGCTTTCTCGAGCCGTGGTTTGCCAGCGGCCCTGCGCCTTCTGCGGCATAGCCGAGGTCGAGGATCATCAGGACCTCTTCATTTTCCGGCAGGCCCAGCTCCTTGGCCAGCTCATCCGGGTCGAAGAAGTTGAGCCAGCAGCTGTCCACACCTGCGTTGGCGGCGGCCAGCATCAGGTGGGTCGCCACGATGGCGGCATCCTCCACGCCGGAGTCCCGCTTTCCGCCGGGATAAGTAAAGACGCTGTTTTTATCGAAGGCCACGACGAGGCAGGTAGGCGCGCCATAGCGGCAGGGCGTCACCTTGTCGAGCTTTGCCAGGCTTTCTTCCGACTGCAGCACATAAATGCGCTGCTCCTGAAAATTCTTGGCGGTCGGGGCCAGCCGCCCCGCTTCCAGGATCTCCGTCAGCTTCTCGGCTTCTACCTTACGTGTGCTGAAATTCTTGCAGGAATAACGCTCTGCAACGACCTTAGTAAATTCCATAACCGTTGTCCTCCTGACTTTGGGTGATAGACTTTTCATGTACAGAAGTCTCAACATTATTGTAGCACGCTTTTTCTCTGAGAGCCACTGTTATTTTTACTAAAGGATCTGTCGTTTTTTAAGAAACGGCGCGTCCGATTCAGCCGGCTATTCCCCGCAGGCCTCCCGGGTGAAAAGTCCTTGACAAATCCTTCTAAAAGAGTTACACTGTTCTCGTTCTGAAAAACAAATATGGGCCTATAGCTCAGCTGGGAGTGCAAGCGTATCGCTTTTGTGCCCCACAGAGTTGTGGGCATTCAAATGGGGAGTATGTCGGTTGGTCGCCCAACCGTGTCACGCCCCTAAATATGGGCCTATAGCTCAGCTGGGAGAGCGTTCGGTTCGCATCCGAGAGGTCAAGGGTTCGAATCCCTCTAGGTCCACCAATTTGCCGCATCGTTTTGTACGATGCGGCGTTTTTTATGCCTAAAAAACTTTGGCAGACCGTGCCGGGTTCCGAACCCTGAAGTCGGATGCGAACCGGGCGGGGTCATCAATATACTTTTTGAAAATCTATCGGTTTCACGCTTCTTTCTTTGCATTTTGCAGAGTTCTGCGGGCAAGTGCATCGCTTTTATGCCCCCTTCTCGGAAATTTCTTCAAAAATCTCCGCACCATCGTAGGTCGATACAGCCTTGAGCTGCTCCACTTGGTTGAAGCTGGCGTTCAGCGTAATCGAGATCTCATAGTCTTTTCGGACGCGAATCTCCTTGATGAACTGCTGCAAAATGGCGCGGCGTTCATCGTGGTTGGCGGTGTCGTAAACATCCGCCCATGTAAGGGTTTTATCTGCCCCGGTACCCTTAGTCACCCGGCATAAAGAAAAGAGGTAAAAAGAAAACGCCACATTTTTGGTGTGACGAGTACGCTAATTGATTATAGAACTGTTTTCGTTTATAATAACAGCAGGAGATGATAATCTTGAAACCAAAATTAACTTGCTCTAGGCCAAAATGTAATGAGCCAGTCTTTCAAGATGGACTTTGTTATAAACATCTATGTCGTAAAAGACGCGCTATGAATAAACGAGAAGGCATTTTTATTAAAACAAAATTTTCAAAAAAGGAACTTCAGGATTCAGACAAAATAGCTTGTTTGAATTCAAATCTTGGCTTAAATTCAGATTCCAAAGTCGGCCCAGATGGTCAATGGAATCATGGGAATAACAAATAATCACTTATGTTTGCCCGACTTAATCGGGAACTGAGGGGTGAGAGGCCGACGATCGCTGTTGTCAAAATTCAAACCCATCCCTGTGCCGTCCATGTATGTTTGCAATGAACGATTAAGGGTTTTCTTTTTGCCATTCATTTCAACACACTCTCCATAAAGAGAGTAGCGTTCATAGGCCTCCTTTCTCCATACCCATTCGTTCAAATCGAGCTGATACAGCAGCGCATAATTAAGCCGAATGAGTTCCGGGATGCTCAACCGCCCCATCGGGCGAATCAGCCGTCCCTTGCTGATGGTCTGGACAGATTTTGCCAAGATCATAGAGGGCTGCAAAAAAGCCCGATTACCGTCCACAAGAACGTGGGCTTGGTGATCAGGCTTCTTTACAGTATTGGATGTGACAGGCGCAACAATGAGGTTGGGCGAATAGCAGTTTGCAGTGGTTGTTCTGCACCACGACCACAGGGCGGATACCGCCCTGCTCGGAGCCAAGGTGCGGCTCCAGATTGGCGTAGTAAATATCACCGCGCAAAAAAATTTTCGGTTGACTGGGATCATGCTCATCACCGCTTGCAAGGCAGACTGTGGGTACGACCAGCACCGTTGTAAATGGACAGGATCTGTTTCATGGGGTGCTCATTTCTGTTTGCAAAGTGTTCCCCGCAGATTTTGCGGGGCGAAACGATGTTTTTGACCCTGCGGGGGTCAGCCGGTCTGCGCGGTAGAGGGCAGAATGGTCATTCTGCCGTCCACGGAGGCGTCCACCATTTCGTGCTCCCGGAAATACTCCATCAGGATATCCTGACAGGAGGTTGCCACGCTGCGGGGCTTCTGGAGCTTGCAGATGGTATCGTAGGAGATGTTGAAAAAGCTCTCGATGTTTTTGAAGTGGTAGTTCTGCAGCCCCACGGTGAACAAGGCATCGTCGCCGATCTCCTTGCCCACCTCCTTGCCGCAGTAGGTAAAGTAATCAAAGTCGCCCTTGGCGCGGTCGTAGCGCAGCCGCAGGGTGGAGGGCAGCTGGTAGAACTCGGTGTGGCCGGTGTAGGCTTCCTCCCGCAGCATGTAGTGGAGCATCTGGCGCAGCTGCCGGCCTGTCACCTTGAACATAAACACGCCGTCATCGTAGGGGAAGCCCTCGATAAGGTCGCCGTAGGTAACGATGGGGCCAAGCTTTTCGGCCCGGATGCTGCCGGAGCCGATCAGCATCACATCCACCCCAAGGCTGCGGGTAAAGATATCGGCAAACAGGTTGCCAAGCTCGGTCTCCTGCGTGCGCTGGGGGTGGGTGAGCTCCCGGCGAAAGCGCCCTACGATGTGGCTGTACTTTTCGTCCACCTGACTGATAAAGCGGTGCAGCACCTGCTCCATGGCGGGGTTGCGGGGGCAGGTCTCGGCGCAGATGGGCACGGTGCGCCATGTGTAGGAATCGATGCAGTTGTTGTCCGTGTCCACGATGATGTCAAAGCGCCCGATCTGGTCGGTGCCGGTGCCCGCCTGCGCAATGACCACGCCGTTTTCCTCCACCGCGTGCTCCGGCAGGGTGTGGCTGTGCCCGCCGATGATCAGATCCACTCCCCACGCCGGGTCCAGCTGGCGCGCCAGATGGCGGTCCTCCTCAAAGCCGATGTGGGTCAGCAGCACGGTAAAATCAATATCGATGCTGTTGTGGGCGTTGCAGATCTTGCCCACCTCGGCGGCAGCGGCGGCGGTGTCCACAAAGGAGCCTACCAGAGATTCGGATTTGGTCTGGTTGATCACGTCCTGCGTGATGATGCCGATGAACAGGATATGCATCCCGTCTATCTGCAGGATCTTGTAGGGGGTGAACAGCCGTGTGGGGGTGTTTTTGATGTAGAGGTTTGCGTTGATGATGGGAAAGCGCGCGCATTTTTCGATGAACAGCAGATGCGCGATGCCGTAGTCCACCTCGTGGTTGCCTATGGTGACCACGTCCGGGGCAAGGGCGTTCATGATCTCGATGGTGGAAAGCCCCTTGTATTCGGAATCAATGACCGAGCCCCGGAACATATCACCTGCAATGGCGTAGATGGTGTTGGGCTGTTCTGCCCGCACCTTTTCGATGTAGCCGGACAGCATGGACACGCCGCCCACCAGTTTTTCGTCCACCTGCTCTGCCAGAAAGTCTCCGTGCAGATCATTGGAGTGGAGGATGGTGATCTTTTTGGTGTGTTTCATGGTGCATTCCTCCCGGTGTGGGTCGGCGGCGGTCAGCCCATGGCCTCCTGCCGCGCAAAGTAGACAGTACTGACAAGGCTCATGTAGCTCTCTTCGCCGTCCAGATAGAACTTCAGGGCAAGGGTGTCCTCATCCTCCAGCGTGACGGCGTAGCGGGAGCCGTCCTCCCCGGTAAAGGTAGCGTACCACTCCTGATTGGTCTGGAAGGGCACCTCCGGGGTACCCTCCTGATAGAACAGGTCGGCTTCCTCCACGTTCAGCTCCGGGTAGGGGGTGATGTAGCTGGCGGTGAAGGGCAGCTGGCTGCCCTCGGTGTCGGCGTCTGTGGGCAAAAAGCACATCCGGTCGGCATCCTCCGGGGCGGTGTCAAAAACGCCCTCGTCGGTGTCGCGGTAGATCTCCAGCCAGTTGCCCTCTAACGACCAGGGGCTGGTGTCGGTCTCCCAGTCGTCCCCTTCCGGGTAGATGGTAAAGTCGCACACGCCGTCTGCCTGCACCACATGGCCGTTCTCGCCGGAAAGGAAGGGGCTGAATACCAGCTCTTCGCCGGTGCTGGGGTACAGCTCCACCTCGGTGTTGGGGACGATATCGCTGATGTTGCACAGCAGCAGGATGGGCTGACCGTCCTCACTGTAATAGAGCTGTTTACCGCGCTGGAGCGGTTTTTCGGCATCGTCTGTCAGGCTCGTCTCGTAGACGAACAGGGTGGCCTGCGCCTCCTGCGGGAAGATGCAGTACAGGTCGCACCCGCCATCCGGTGCCACGACCCAGTGATCCTGCGGGATGTCGTAGACGAAGCCCCACAGCTCCCGCAGGTCGGTCTGGCTGTCCAGCACCTGCTGCACATCGGTGGTGATCTCGTAGGAGCCGCCCAGATACAGCACGCAGGCGCGGTATTCGTCCTCCCCTGCCAGAAGGCGCATGTAGGTCACGTCCTCCGGCTCGGTGTACTCCTGTTTGGCGGAGGACGATGCGATCATGTTGTCTCCGTCCAGCATTTTTTCGGGCTTGGAGCTGGACGCGCTGCTGCCTTTGCCGCAGCCCGCCAGACCGATAGTCAGCGCCAGCAGGGCTGCCAGAAGTTTCAGTCGTTTCATAAGTTCTCCTTTCTCATGCCCTGCCGGGGCGCACCTCAGAGGGCAGCGCCGGACGCCGGGTGGTTGGAAAAAACGTCTACGCCCTCCACCGGCACAGGGCTGTCGGTCTCGGCGGAAAACTGGGGCGACCAGTCCAGCGTGCGGCCGGTGGTGCAGTAGACCACCGCCGTGATATCGGGGGTGTCAGGGGTGCCGTTGCACAGCAGCAGAATGGGCTGGCCATCCTGCTTGCAATAAAGCTCCCGGCCCGTCTGGTGCGGGTACTGGGGGTCCTGCTTTTCGTAGAGGAACAGGGTGTCCCGGCTGCTGACGGCAAAGATGCAGTACAACTCCCGCCCGCCGCCCGGCGCAGTGACCCGGTGATCTGCCGGGATGTCCGTAACAAACTGCCACGGCTGTTCCTGCAGGCTGTCCAGCGCAGCGTCCACATCGGCGGTGCGCTCCGGGACACTGCCCAGATAGAGCACCACGGCAAGGCTGCCGTTCTGCTCTGCCTGCTGCCGCAGCTGCGCCACGGTCACAGCGTCCTGCCGGGGGACGTTGTCCGGGGCGGACGCGCCGGAGCGGATGGGGTCGCCGTCCACCGGTCCGCAGCCCGCAAGCCCCAGTGTCAACGCCAGCGCGGCGGCAAACAGCTTCATGGTCACGCCCTTCATCTTACGCCCACGGGTCGGCCGATGTCGGGATGCGGATACCGGTCATCAGGTACTGCTCCCACAGAAACCACTGCCCGTTGCCCTTGCGGCGCAGCTTGATGGGGCGGGGGTCATCGGCACCGCCGCAGGGGATGAACAGTTTGCAGTAGCCCTCCTCGGTGTTGGAGGTGTGGTCACTGCCCACCAGAAGCGTGAAGGGCTGGCGGGGGGTATAGCCATTTTCCGGCGATGCACCCACAAAGTAGGAGAAGGGGATGTAGCTTTTGCCGTCCCGGAAGCGGTCGTTCAAAAAGGAGATATCCTGCCCGTTCAGCGGACGGGGGCCGCGCAGCCAGTTGAGCATTTCCTTTCCGATGTTCTTGTCGGCACCGTAGGCGCACAGCGCACAGACGGTGAGGGCCGCAGTCTTGAAGGGGGTGTCAAGGCTTGCTTCCGGCAGCGCCTGCATCTGGGCAAGGCTTTCCGGCAGAGCCTGAAAGGTAAAGGTGACGGTCTGGTTGCCGCCGGTGGCAGCCGTGGCCTGCTTCATCTTATCAAAAAGTCCCATGAAAATACTCCTTTCTGTTTCAGCCGTAAAGGGTTCAGCCCCGGTTCGGGTCATGGCGGGGCACGTTCCGCCTGCGGACGATCTTCTGGTTCAGATCCAGACTGAGGTTTGCAAAATAGCCGTTTTCAAAATACCATGCAATGTCCTTTGTGTCCATACCAACGCTGTTGCACAGCCACCGCAGGGGTACTTCTGCCCCGGAGTAGTTCTCCACCCTGCGGGCGATGGTCCTTGCATGGTAGCGGCGGGCCTCCCCGCGGGCAAACAGCGCCAGGGGCACAGCGCCCACCACGATCCAGAACACATAGCCTCCGATGTGGGAATAGTCCTTATCCTGCAAACTCAGGCAAAGGGTATACAGCCCGCCGACAGAGCAGAACACGCAGAAGGCAAGCCCTGCGTTCCGCAGCCATTTGAGGAAACGGGGGATCTCGCCGCGGGCTTTTTCCGAAAGATAAGGGTTCATAAACATGCTCCTTTCAGAACGAACCGCCTCCGCCGCCGTGGGTGGTGCCGCTGGAGGAGGTGTGGGTGGAGCTGCCGCCAGAGCTGTCGGAGTCCTTTTCCTCCACATGCTCCGTGCGCTGCACATCCCGGTACAGGAACAGCTCCCGGCTGTTGGTCAGATTCATGCTGCCCTCCCGCACATAGCTGGCGGCGTTCTCCTGGAACGCCACGCTGCGCAGCTGGCTTTTCATTACGCTGACGACGACCCATGCCAGCACAAGGCCGATGCCCAGCGCAAGGAACAGGTACATGAGAGACAGCGGCTCCCGGGGCAGGTTATTCACGTCATAGGGGTGGCCCTCCCGGGCAGCGTCGATGTAGGTATCCGACCACTGGACAAAGGTGCGGAATGCACCGGCGTAATCTCCATCGGCCATGAAGGGGGTCATCTGCTGGCCAAGGTACTGGATGCCGGCATCCGTAAAGGCGGTGATACCGTAGCCGCAGGTGGAGATGTGCCACTTGCGGTCGCCCACGCTCACCAGCAGAAGCACGCCGTCCATATCGGGGCCGTAGCCGTACTGGCAGTAGTCATACAGATCATCGGCAAACTGCTCCATGCTGTCGGCACCAACGCTTTCCATCGACTCGATGGTGGCAATGGTCACATCGAAGCTCTGGCGCAGGCTCAGCTCTTCCAGTGCGTCCTCCAGCTCGTTGTCCTCGTCCTCGGTCAGCACCTCAGCGTCGTCGAACATGCGGTAGTACAGGTCGGCAAAGCCGCCCTCTACCGCAAAGGCCGGAACAGCCAGCGCCGCCGCAAGGACCAGTGCTGCCAGCGCCGCAAAGAGGGAGTGCAGTCGGTTGGAAGTCTTTTTCATCGTTCGTCCCTCCTTTACAGGATCCGTGCCAGCCACAGCAGCCACATCACGCCGTAGGATGCGGCGGAAAGGGCAGCCGTAAGGCCCAGCATCCACTTGCGGGCAGCGCCCTTGTCCACGGGCAAGTCACCCACGAATCTGCCGGTCTGACCGTTCATGGCAAACAGGTAGTTTTCGCCCCGCCAGCTGGTGCTCAGCAGCCAGACCGGGAACAGGGCGTACTTTGCCTTGCCGCCGTGCAGCTGGATGCTGCTGCTTTCCACCTTGACCGAATCGTAGCCGGTAACGGTCTGCTGGAACGTCTCCTCGGTGGAGCGGCGGATGCGCTTGTTGGCCCGCTCGATGCTCTCCTCGGCGTTCACGTCGTATTTGTCCGCCACATAGCCCGCCAGATAGGCCGTCTGGAACGGGATGGCGTCCTGCATGGCAAAGGGCTCGATGGATTCCATCAGGTCGTCCTCGATCTTGGACGAGCCGTCCACCGGCACTGCGTCAAAACCCAGCGTGCCGTCCCGCCGGACGGAGTAGTAGTTGGTCTCGGTATAGTCGCATTTGCTGTCCGACCAGCTGCGGGTCCGGGTGGCGGTGAACCGCAGCTGAGCGTCGGCGTCGCTGTCAAAGAGCCAGAAGGGCACATACACGCCCTTGATCTCGTCGATGTGGTTCTGGCTGCGGAACACCCGGGGCAGCAGAGTCTTGCCCTTGAGGTGCTCCTGCAGCTTTGCCTTGGCGGCCTTTTTGTCCAGCTTGAAGGGGATGATGAGGTCGGGCCGCAGCGTTCCGGCAAACTGTCCGGTGAGGACGATGGGGTTGCCGCAGAACGGGCAGGCGGACGCGGCCATGGTGTCGTCGCCCACGATCTCGCCGCCGCAGCTCTTGCAGCTGTAAGTATGCAGACCGGCGGTCTCCCCTTCTGCCCAGCTGCCGCCGGGGGTGGTCCACTCCATCTCGCTGGGCTTTTCGTCCTTCAGTTCCTCATCGTAGCCCTTGAGGGTATCCACATCGAACTCGGTGTCGCAGTAGGGGCATTTCATTTTCTGGGTGGCGCTGTCAAACTGGATGGCGCCATCGCAGCAGGGGCACTTGTATTCCAGCATTCCTGCCATAGCGTTTCCTCCTGTTGTTTCAAAGGGAGCCGGGGGCTCTTCCCCGGCCCCGCTGTTTTTGCGTCAGTCTTCCCGCCAAAGCGGTCGGCTCAGAAATCGGTGGTGATGCGGAACACCACCGGCTCGTCCGGCTCGGTGGCTTTGCCGTAGTGGCCCACTGCCAGGAAAGCGTTTTCCTCCAGCGGCAGGAAGACGTCAAAGGTGCAGAACTCTCCGCACAGCTGGCACAGGGTCTCGCGCTCGCCCACGGGGAGGGACTTTTCCAAAAAAGTGCCGTCCGGCGCGTACAGCTCCCACATATAGCCCGTGTCCAGCAGATAGCCGTTGGGGCGCTTCATCATCACGGCGTCAAAGTTGCCCACCGGCTGCGAGCTGCGGGCCAGCTCATTGCCGTCCAGATCAAAGGCAGCAAAGTAATCATCGCCGTTGGATTCCAGCTCGCCCACCGTCAGCAGCTCGTCCCCGCTGAGGTTCAGGGAGGACATCCTGTAGAAGGGGCCGATCTCGTTATCGCCCTTCAGCGTCAGCTCGGTGTACTCGCCGTCCTGCACCAGCACCGGTGCGAAGACCCAGTAGATCACGGTCAGATCCCGGTCCTTGGAGGAATAGCAGCTGCCCGAGTAGTCCAGTGCGTCGCTGGGCTCCTCCGGGTCGCTGCTGTTCAGATCGTAGCAGTAGACATCAAAGTGGTCCATGGCGTACAGGATGCCATTGCGGTCGATGCTGAGGGCGTTGCTGCCGTCAATGTTGTACTCTGCCACCGGGGTCAGTCGGTCGTCCTTGATGGCATACTCGAAGATCTTGGCAGACTGCTCTTCATCGTCCTCGTTGTAGAAGCTGAAGAAGTAATTGCCCCGGTAGCTGTCCGCTTGGATCAGATGATAGGCACCGCGTACCTCGCGGCGGACGTCAAAGGGAATGTACTGTGCCTTGAAGGTGTATTCGCCGATGGTCAGTTCCCCGGTCTGGAACTGGGTCACAGGGGGCCCTGCGGGGACGGCTTTGTCCTCTGCAGCTTCCGGCTGTGTCGAGGCTGACGGGGCACTGCTGCTGGAAGCCGGTGCACTGGAAACGCTGGATGCGCTGGCGGCACCGGAGCCGCCGCAGGCGGTCAGCCCGAGGGCGGCGGTGGCAAGGCCCATGGCCTTGAGGAAATCTCTGCGCTGGATCTTTCTCATATCCGTTCCTCCTTTTGGGGTCACTGCACTTTTGCAAAGGCTTCGTCAGCACGGCGGCTGTACAATGCCATGCCTCCGGTCTGGGCGTCGTTTGCCAGATTGATGTTCTCCACGAACCGGGCCTTTTCCTGCTCAGAGAGCTGCCCGCCCTTCATGGCGGCAGATGCCACGGCACCCATGGCACCGATCATGCCCATCTGGCCCTTCAGCTCCCGTTCCTCGGCCTTGGACATCCGGCGGCCGAACATGCTGGTCTCATTATCGTGGACCCCGAAGATGTGGTCCAGATGCTGCCGTGCGATGTGGGCATAGCCGATCTCCCGCCGGTCCCGCTTGCTGAAGCAGATCACCAGTTCCTGCTTGATGTAGGGGTGGGGCTGCAGACCCCGTCTGGTCTCTGCCTCGGTAATGCCGCGGGGCTGCACCAGCTTCAGCTTCAGTCCGCCGCCGTTGAGGGTGGGTTTCTGGCCCGGCTCCTTGGCGGGGGTCTCGTCCAGATACTCCTCGTAGCTGGCGATCTGGTCGTAGCGGATCAGCTCCGGCATCTTGCCCCGGCCGCCGGTGCGGTCGTCGATGTACAGCATTCCAAGCTCATCGCAGAACACCAGCCCCATCTGCGTTGGGGTGGAGGGGTATGCGTTGACCCGGAACTCGGTCTTGTCGAACACCTCGTCGAATACCCGCTTCATCCGGGCCATGTACTCCATGTGCTCCTTTGCTTCGTCCAGCGTCAGCTCACTGAGCCGGATATATTTGGAGCACTTGTTGCCGCAGTCATCGCAGAGGAACTGTCCATCCCGGAGCTTGGAGCGGTGCAGGGTGCCGCACTCCTTACCGCAGACCGCACAGTTCTGTTTTGCGAATAAATTGGAGAAGAATCCCATCATGGTATGCTCCTTTCATTGCTCTGTATTTGTCAGGTCTGGTCGCTGTCATCAAAGGGGTCGCCGCACTCCGGGCAGAACTTGGGCGGGTGTGCAGGGTCTGCCGGTTCCCAGCCGCACTTGTCGCACTTATACTTGGGCGTACCGGCGGGCTTGGGTTTGCCGCACTCGGAGCAGAACTTGCCTTTGTTCACCGCGCCGCAGCTGCAAGTCCAGCCCTCTGCTGCCGCCGGGCGGGGCTTGCCGCACTCCGGGCAGAACTTGCCGGTGACGGTGGCACCGCAGCTGCACTGCCAGCTGTCCGCAGCGGGCTTCGGCTCCGGCTTTTTGCTGCCGCATTCCGGGCAGAATTTGCCGGTAACGGTAGCGCCGCAGCTGCACTGCCAGCTGTCCGCCGGGGCAGGTGCGGGACGGCTGACCTGCTGGGGCGCGTCCACGCTGTCCGGACGGGCCTGCTGGCCCATAGCGAACAGGTTCTGGGCGCTCATGCCGCCCATACCGCCTGCACCGGCTGCCATGCCCATGCCCATAAAGCCGGTCATGGCACCGGCGGTGTTGCCGGCGGCGGTCTTCATGGCGTCGATCTGACCTCCCACCAGACGGGCGGCAGCGGTGGTGGGATCGGTGGTCATGGCGTTCTCTTCCCACTCGGTGATCTTCTTCTGCTGCTCCTCCGGGATGGACAGGGAGCTGATGTTGAAGGAGAACACTTCAATGCCGCGCTTTTTGCGCCAGACATTGGACAGCTGCTCGTTGAGCGCCTCGGAGATCTCCAGCGTGTGGGCGGGGATCTCGTAATACTGCACCTTGTTGGCCGAAAGGGTGGCAAGGGCAGGCTGCAGGGCGTTCATCAGCTCGCTCTTCAGCCGGGGTGCGATCTCGGATGCGTCATACTGGGTGGAGACGTTGCTGCACACGTTGGTGTAGAACAGCAGCGGGTCGCAGATGCGGCAGGTGAAGCTGCCGTTGCACCGCAGGTTCACCGAGAGCTTGTAGCCCCGCTCCTCGCTGACCACCACCCGGAAGGGGATGGGAGTGGCGGTGCCGTACAGGATCTCGCCCAGTTCCTTGGTGTTGATGTAGTACACCCGCTGATCCTTGCCGGTGTCGCCGCCGTAAGTAAAGCGCTTGGCCACGGTCAGGAATGTTTCCGCCAGACTGTCGCCGAAGTTGCCGGTAAAAACGCTTGGCTCGGTAGAAGCATCGAAGGTGAACTCGCCCGGTTCGGCGCACACCTCCACCACGCGGCCCTGCTCCACGATGAGCATGCACTGTCCGTCTGCCACGGCGATGCCGCTGCCGTTGGTGATGATGTTGTCCTCGCCGTTGTTGGAGCTGCGGCGGGAGGTGCGCTTCTGGCCCTTGACCATCAGCACATCCTTGTCCAGAGAATCGCAGTAGAAAAATTCCTTCCACTGGTCTGCAAGAGTTCCGCCCAGTGCGCCCATACCTGCTTTGATAAGACCCATAGTAATTTCCTCCTGTTATTTGTTTGGTGTAAGCGACAACGCTTTGTCATCGCATTGCGTTCGGTTTCGGTCACGGTACAAGGGTTAGATCTGGGGAGTCGTTTTTCCAGTAAATGGGACGCGTATCCCGGTCAAACAGCACTTCTCCGGCGCGGTATTTCAGGCTGCAGCCACTGGGGCTGCCGTCATCGTTCAGCAGAATGGCCCAGAACTCGCACGGCTTGCCGTTCTGATCGGTCAATGTAAAATGCAGCTCGGTGCCGTCCTCGGTGCGGCCCTGCGTTCCCTCTGCGGTGCCGGTCAGAATGCCGCTCCACCCGTCCCATTCCACGCTCATACAGCAGCTGCCGTCCGGCAGGAAGGTCATCCAGCGGATACCCTTTGCGGACTCGTCTCCGGCGTGGTATGTTCCCCACAGCCTGCGGGGAATGGCGGTGAAGCCGATGTCGTCCCATGCCTCGGTGCGTTGAAAAACGTACCAGACCTCACTGCCCTTTTTCAGGCCGGTGGACTGCATCCGCAGCGAACCGTCCTCCATCATGGAGATGGTCCAGCGGCTTCTGCCGTCCTCGCTGAGGCTTGTCAGGTTCCAGCCCTGACTTTTTTCCCCGTCCCAGCCGGTCACAGTGCCGGCATTCAGCTCTCCGGTGCGGGTCTCGGCAGCGGACTGGATCTGCGGGCTGACGTATGTTTCCCGGATGAAGGAGACGGTCACCGTGCCGGTGATCTCGGCCTTTTCCAGCCGCAGGGTGCAGCTTTCGTTGCGGTCGGCGGGGGCATAGCTTTCACCCTGCGTCACCGCCGTGACTGCCATCCACTCGGCCAGCACCTGCTGCTCCCAGTCCGGTGGCAGCGGCTGTGCATCCAGTGGGATGGTTGGGGCATCGTTCACAAACTCTTCCTCGGACGCGCTGAGCCTGTGGACCACGAAGGAAATGTTTCCCTTACCGTCCAGCGAAAAAGGCAGCTCGTCCAGCGAAGTCCACCATGCGGTGTTTCCCTCTTTCAGGCTGCCGGTGGGCAGCAGTCCTCTCTCGATGGCGGCTTGACGGTCCAGCTCATCCCGGCGCTTCACGTCGCGGTAAAGCGCCTCTTCCAGCGCAACGGGGTCTGCCCCCATGCGCTGCAGCATCTGGGTGACGGTCAGCTGGTTTCCGCTGGCAAAATCGAAGCACCAGCCGTCGTAGAAGGGGGCATCGGTACCTCCGTAGCTGCTGCTGACCACAAGGCTGACGCAGTCGCCGTACCAGCTTGCTTCCCAGTTCATTTCAATGCTGAAATCCCACACGGCCGGGTCGGCCGCCGCCGGGCAGTCTACATACTCCTGCACATCGTATTCGTAGTACTGGGCGATCTCGGCGTTGATGCGGGCGGCGTCGGCGCTGTCGCACTCCAGCTGGGGCAGATGGATGTTCAGTCGGACGGCGGCGCCGTTTTCTGCCTGCACCACCTTTTCAAGGGTGTACTGCTCGGTAATCGCCGCGGTGGCGTGCATGGAATCCGGCGGGGTCGATTTCAGTTCCCGGCTGCCAGCCGGGCGGGCAGAGGCTGCGGTCTTTGCCCCGCAGCCTGCCAGCAGCGCCGCCAGCAAAGCCGCCAGCGCGCCGCACAGTGCCAGGTGTTTCATCTTGCACCTCCTGCTCGTTTATCAGCCGTAGCTATGGGTCAGCACCAGCGGGACCGTTTCGTTCGTCAAGGGGTTCTGCCCGCTCAGGGGGGTAAGGATCAGGCAATCAATGCTATAATCAAGCTTCAATGCAGCGCTGAACGCAACCCATTCCGGGCCGTTTTCGGTGTCGCGGATAAGAGAGAAGCCCAGCGCGGTGCCGTCCGGGGTAGCGCCCAGATAGGTGACAGCACCCTGATAGAAATAGCGGTTGTTGTGGGTAGCCAGCTGGCAGCCGCCGCCTGAATTCAGGTCCAGCCAGCACCAGTTCTCCCCTTCCCCAAGGCTGAAGCTGCCGGTGGAATCTACCTGCTGCGGGCTGTTCCACTCAGCGGTCAGGGGGGCAAGCTCTGTTTCCGTACCGTCTGCACACAGCAGGCTGACCTCGGCGTCCCGCAGCGCCAGCGCAGTGCCGTTGTTGGCAATATAGATCGGGTCGGCACAGAGCAGGCTCTGCCCATACAGCAGGCAGCGCAGCACATCCACGTACTCCACAAAACCGTCCTCGGTAAGCAGGTAGACCACGGGGTGGAAGGACGCGCCCAGCTCACCGATGCACACATCTACATAATTATGATAGGCGTTGCGGATGGGCAGGGTGACATCGCCGTCCAGACGAATATCATAATCCTCTGCCCATGCGATGATCTCGGGGGTGTGTTTGATGGTAACGGTGCGGATGTCGCCGTCCAGCAGCACCGAAACGCTTCCGTAGGTATCGGTAAGCACCGGCGTTTTGGCAGGGGCGGCGGGGGTCAGCGGAAGCTCCACCTCCAGCGGCCGCCAGCCGCTGCCGGCGGTAGTGTGGTATCCGGCAACAAGGGTGACGGTATTTTCGTTTTTCAGCAGCACGGTCAGGTTTTCCAGCCCGTTGTCCCGCAGAGTATCGGCGCGCATCCCGGAAAGCATGCCGCTTTCCCGCAGGGAATCGTAATATTCCTGCTGCACCATTTTGCGGTCAAAGGTCTGTATGGCGGCGCGGTACACTGCAAGTTGCGTCTCGTCCGGGTCCAGTCCCATGCGTATGAGCAGCTCGGTGACCGAAAGCTTGTGCCCGGCGGCAAAATCGAAGCACCAGCCCTGAGAATAGATGGGGTCTGTACCGCCGTAGTAGCTGCTCACCACAAGGCTTACGCAGTCGCCGTACCAGTAGGCGTCCCAGTCGATGTAAGTCTGCGAGCACCATTCGTCCTGCGGCACCTCAGCCTGCGGATAGCTTTCATAATCCCGATATTCCGCCGCATACTTGGCGGCAAGCTCATCGTTGAGATAGGCGGCGTCCGGGCTGTCGCACACCAGCTGCGGCACATGGATGGTCAGCTTCTGTGCGCTGCCGTACTCGTCCCGGAAGGTCTTTTCCAGCGTGAACTGCTCCGTGATCCGTTCCTTTTGGGCGGTAAGCGCCGGGGCATTCTGGCTGCTGCCGGTGCTCTGGCTGCTGCCGGTGCTCTGGCTGGCGGCAGCGGAGCCGGAGCTGCTTTTTGTGCCGCCGCACCCGGCCAGCACCAGCGCCGCCGCCAGCACCAGCGCGGTAAGGCGTTTGTGTTTCATGGTCGTTCTCCTGTGTTCTCAGCCGTAGCTGCGGGTCATTTGCAGCTGGGTCTCGCCCTCGGCAAAGGGGTTTTGCCCGTCGATCATGGTCATGGTCAGGTTCTCGTTGTACTGGTCCATCTTAAACGCCGCCACAAAGTCGAGCCCTGCGTCGGTAAAGATGGCCAGCACCACGCCCTCCGGCACCACGCCCAGATACGCGGCATCGCCCTGATCCATGCGGCTGTTGTCCTGCATGCCCAACTGAACGCTGCCGTCGCTGGTCAGGTCCATCCAGCTCCAGCCGTTTTCGTCGGTGTAGTTGTAGGAGCCGGTGACGGAATAGGGGATCTCCTGCGCGCTCCACTCTGACGACAGTTCGGCCAGCTCCAGCACAGAGCCATCCTTCCGGCGCAGGTTTACTTTACTATTGCCGCTGCGCTCCAGCGACACGCCGTTGTTGGCAAAGTAGATGGGGTCCTGACAGATCATGGCATTTCCAAGCAAAAGGCAGCGCAGCACGTCCACATACTCCACCACGCCGTCTTTGGTCAGCAGATAGATCACCGGATGGAACACCGAGTCGGTCTGCTGTCCGATGCACACGTCCACATATTCATTATAAGAGCCAAGGATGGGATAGGTGTGCGCCTGTTCCAGCCGGAGGTTGAGCTCGGTGTCCCAGGTGGCGGTCTTGGGTGCAGGGCTCACGGTGATGGTGGCCTGCGTTCCCTTCAGCTGCACCTGCACACCATCGTAGGTGTCGGTCAGCAACGGGGTGTCAGCGGGGGGCAGCGAGAGCTCCATATCCAGCTGCTGCCAGCCTTCTTCGCAGCTGTACTTTCCCCGGAGCACCAGTTGATCCTGCTCTGGCAAAAGCAGGCACAGGTTTTCCAGCTCATTGTATTCCAGCGTATCCATCCGCATTTGCGAAAGCTCTCCGCCGCTGCGCAGGCCCTCGTAATACGCGCCCTGCGCCATCTCTCGGTCAAAGGCCTGCATGGCCTGCCGCTGCACCTGCTGCTGCACTTCGTCCGGGTCCAGCCCCATCCGCTGCAGCATCTCGGCCACGGTGAGCTGCCGGCCGCTGGCAAAATCGAAGCACCAGCCGCTGTAACGCCACGGGGCGGTGCCGCCGTAGCGGCTGCGCACCACCAGACTGACGCAGTCGCCGTACCACCAGTCATCCCAGCCCACACCGATCAGCGGGGCATCGCCGTCCGGCTGCCCGGCCTCCTCGTAGGCCTCGAACTCCCGGAAATCCGCTGCATAGATGGCGTTCAGCTCCTCGTTGATGGAGGCGGCGTCCGGGCTGTCGCATTCCAGCTGCGGCACATGGACGGAAATGTACTGCACCGCGTCCTCTCCCCACACGCCCGAAACGTTCTTTTCCAGCGTGTACTGGTCGGTGATGCGGTCTGTCTGGGCTGTCTGCACCGCTGCGGCTGCGGCGCTTTGGGAAGCTGCGCCGGAGCCTGCGGGGGCAGCGGCGCTGGGGCCTGCGGGGGCAGCGGGGGCAGCTGCGCCGCCGCAGCCGGTCAGCCAGAGAGACGCCGCCAGAACCACAGCAGCAAAACATTTGTGTTTCATGGGGGTGCTCCTTTCTATAAAGCCCCGGACACAGGGGGAGTGTGCCCGGGGCAAAAGGGGGTGTTCGTATCAGCGGGGCCGCTGTGCTCAGGCGGTCTTCTTGCCCTTGGCAACGACTGCAACCCAGTAGACCTTCCCATCGCTTGCGGTAAATACTTTAATGCTGATGAGATTGACTCCCGACTTGCCGATATTATCTGCCGTATCTGCCGGTTCCAGTGCCAGAAGCGCGTTCTTCATCACGTTGATGTCCTCATCATAGAGCATCGTAGGCACGCCTTTACTGACTACGCCAAAGGGAGGGCCAAACTCCTCATACGGGCCGCCAGCCGCAGTTGACATACCAGACAATTTTGCCACCACAATATTGAACATATCTTTGTACTCAGTTTTGCCCAAGGCACAACTGACAACATCCTCGGTCGCTCCATTTAATCTATCGTCCATCTCGAATGTGCCCAACTTCTTTTCTTGGCGGTAGAGGTTGAGTGCTTCCAGCACTTTCGCGTCCTTGGGTGTAGCGGGGGCGGCGGGGGCGGAGGAACCGCCGCCGCAGGCGGCCAGGGCCAG
>OHOQ01000501.1_pt1 | contig 18778 bp, 15 predicted proteins | sample 1569881 | NCBI WGS metagenome assembly OHOQ01 (sample SAMEA3879596, study PRJEB24766) | human gut metagenome | biome: human-associated habitat; feature: feces | place: USA | collected 1985/1987 | reverse complement strand
CAAAGTAAAAATACTTCGATAGAATTATATTAAATAATTTTGAACACCTACTTAAAAGTAAATGAGAAAATGCGAAATACGCAAACTGCCAAGCGCGATGGGGGAGAAAAGGCAGTTGTTTTGTCGACTATTAAATGCGGAGGTTTCTGTGGTAAATGTAGTAACGTATGCGGTTTGCATGCAGCGTTGCAATGTCACCAAGCGTGTGGAGCACATCGGAATTATGACACGTCAGCCAAGCATGCAGTTTGAACAGCGAAGCGTTTCCGCTGTTTCCCCTGCCATGTTCTTCACCGACACTTAGGGAAGCGAAAGAAATAATCGGGCAAGCAGACAAACCCTGTATGCCATGCCGAGAGCGGTTGTCATCGTCTTGGTCGGTTAGCGGCATACCATTGGCGGCAGGTGTCGTAACCTCGTTTGGGGTTGCGGCATCTGCTGTATTTGTCATGTAAGTGAGCGATGCCGAAAGCATCGCAACAATCAACAATATAAGCCAGTTAAGTTTCATTTGCGGGCGCAAATGTACAAAAAGAAAAGTGATACGCTAAGTCGCAGCCTCTTTTTTTTTACCTCCTTGTTAATTCCCGGCCTTTAGTGTCAAAATATGGCATGCCGTCCACGTTTTTAAAATATCCCGATGCCCATTCTCCGGCCATGCGTCATTCGGGGGCTGCTTTCCTGCTTTCTGGAGCGTAGTTCGTGAATTTGCGTCGAAAAACAAGTGCATGCTTTAAAGTGAGTAAAATGGCAGATTTCTCCACAAAGGTTTGGGCATATCTTCTATGCGATTCGGACGATTATGCCATGCCCGATTGGGACTAAACATTTTTTTTGCGTGCGTTAAATCGTTCGAAAACATTTGATTTTTAGACCACTCACCGAAGGAAGCTATTACTCAAATAGCTGATATAAGGGGATGGAAAACTTCAGTTAATTGAGCCTTGTAGGGAAGTATATACTTTCGAGCAAAGTCTCTCAAACTATGGCGTTCTTTGATAGCGGTCTTTTGGTAGAAATCCTTATTAGGCTCAACGGCCACAACAATGCCTTTGCCGCCATTCGACCAATGGCGACAAAGTTCTTCTGCCGAAAACCATTGTTTACCAAATGCAGGATTGGCATTTTATAACGTGCTTTCTGCGCTGATTGCCCCTTTAACTTTTCTAATACGACAAAGTGATTTTGATCCCAATACAAAATGGCTGGAAGGGGGCAATCTGTGTATAATTGTTCCAACGACATCTCGAAGGTGGCACTGTTCATGCCTATGGCTGTGAGCGAATCGCGAATACCAGCTACGCTCACCCCCTCACGTGTGAGGTGGGCGAGTGAGCGCAGATAAGATAAGGGATAGTCTTTACCATAATACGATGCAACCATGCGCACACAAGCAGGATCGCAATCCATTTGGTCAAATTGTCGGGAGAATTTCATGCTTTATTCTTTTAGCTTTTCTTTTTCTTGGGCATCACATTGAAGCGATATACCACGTGGAGCATTACGTAGCGAGGTTGCGAGTTGACCCATGTTTCGGTGCGACCTTGGGCATTCACAGTGTGCTGCACGTTGCTGATTTGCTTCAAGATGTCTACGGCATTAAGGCGGAAGGTGAGGTTGCCTTTCAACAGCATTTTTGCCAACGATGCATTCCACACCCAGTTGGTGGTATTAAGTGTGCGGTCGCTATAGCCGCTACGATTGTAAAGGTTGAGGTCGGTGGTGATTTGCCAATTCATTGGTAAGTTGAGGGTAGCATTAGCACCAGCTGTAATGTCGAAAGCAGATATATTGTCATACCCCTCGCGCGCTGAACGACTGTTGAGCCATGAGAGACTACCGCGTATGCCGAAGCTATGTTTGCCCACACGATAAGACAAGGCTAATTGTTCGCCAAGCGTTAGGTTGTTCACCTCGCTACGCTCAAGTGTTTCACTTTCAGACGCATAGTCTACGGAGTGTACGTATGAGGCTGTGGTTACGGTCTGAAACTGGAAGGCTTCGTTCTTTCCGAAGGGCATATTATACTGCACGGATTCATACGTGTTCCAATTGCCATTGATGTTTTTGGGCATCCACGTGCTCACGCCTGTCGCACGGTTGTAGAGGCGGGCTTGCGCAATGGCATTATCGGTGCGTCCATAACTTGCATAGAGTACGACGTTGTTATGTCGTTGATTGTGAAAACGAGCGTAGCGTGCATTCACACTATGCGTGCGAGGCTTCTCCAAACCTGGGTTGTTGACATAAATGTTGGTCGGATCGCTATCGTTGATAGTGCCAAGTTGGTTGTAGATGCTGGGCACATTTTTTGTAAAACTATAGTTTGTTTCTACTTCCGTGCGAACTTTCTGTCCATTGTCCTTGTATCTGAGCTTTATAGTCGGAGTAAACTTACTGATGGTTCGTGACAACAAGGTGTCCAACTGTGCCTTGTCGTAGTCCAAGCGTTCGTGCATAATATCTTCGCGCAAAGTGAGGTCGGCATTAAAGCTCTTGCTTGAACTCGCACTTGGTACATAGAGATATGCGAAACTTACAAGTGGGCTAATCTTGTTTTGTGTCAAATTAGAAGCATAGGTATTGTTGAGATCAACGACCAACTGTTCGGGACTGATGGCAGAAGGGGGTACCATCATGCTTCCGTTAGCTCCATTTGCAAACTCTTCATGTAGGTGCAGCAACGTGTTAACTTGATCATAGCGATGAAAATCATACTGCACCTCAGGCTTGATTAAAGCATAATGTCCTGCACCGCTCTGATAAGGGCGGTAGTTCCAAGTGTAGCCTATGTCGGCATTCATGCCATATGTTTTGGAGACGTAATCTGACTTTTGGAACAAATTGTCACCTTTGCCCACATTGGGTGATGAGTTTCCATACACTCTGTTGAACGAGTTAAAGTAGCGATTTGTATCGCGGCGATAGTTTCCTGTCAATGCTATCTCTATGTTATCTTGAGTTGAAGGAAACGATATCGTAGAGTTGGCAGCCAAGTTGGCAATAATCCAATCAGACTTGCCGTCTTGATCATTGCCTATGCGCGTTAACAGATGACGTGCAAAATTCGATGAAGCCATACCATTTGGAGAGAAGAGTGAATCAAGTGACTGCACACGGTATTGTTCCTCTGGATTTTCAGAGAATTGTGCTCGATGACTAATGCTTGTGTAATTATTCTTCAAATAATCGATAGAGGGCTTTAACTCGAAATATGCATGCTCGGCTGAATACTGAAATTGGTGTGCCGATATCAGGTGCAACTTCCGATCGTTGCGTAGAGAATGCGAACGCTCGAAGATGTCACCTGTGTTGAAGTAATTCACATTGCTCCCCTTATATTCCACTTCGGGTTCTTCGTGGGTAAGAGTGACGTTACCAAAGACTTTGGCACGGTCGTGCGAATAGAGATAATCCAATCCGCCCATTTTTACGTCCAGTTCTCCGTCTTGTGCCCAGCCGCCGCCCCATTGACCTGAGGAACTGCCCGTCTGGGTATCCTTGATGTTGTTGAGATTAGCAAAAGCAGCAAGTCGCATTTTACCGCTATAGCCCATGCCAAAGGCCTTGCCCAAGTAGCGGTCAGAAGGGAGTCCATAACCACCTTCCACATTGCCTAACCAACCATTGGAATAGGCTTTCTTCAATATCACGTCCATCACCATGTGCTCGTCTGCACCATCGATTTTCTTACCATTGACTTTGGCTTTCAGATAATCATCGTTTGCCGCACGGTCGTACACCTTAATATTCTTCACCGTATAGGCTGGTAGATTTTCAAGGGCAACTTTTGGATTGCCCGCAAAGAAATCCTCTCCATTGACCATTAGGCTCTCGATAAACTTTCCGTTCACCTTGATTTGGCCGTCTTTGAGCTCTGCTCCAGGGAGTTGTGCCACCAGTGCATCAAGCATGGAACCTTCTGCCAAGTCGAAAGCGGCCGCGTCATAGACTACGGTGTCACCTCGTGTCACCATCTTGATATGGGTGGCACGAACGACGGCTTCTTTCAGTTGCCTTGTCTTGATTTTCTTCATCCACAGCGTGCCGAGGCCCAAAAGGGTATTACGTTTGCTGGTTACCGTGAAATCTTTTTGTGCGTCAGTGTAGCCTTCTTTTTCCGCACGCAAGGTGTATTTGCCTGGGCGATAATCAAATTCAAATTGGTAAGTATTACTTTGCTTATCAATTGATATCACCGTATAAGGCACTTGGATACTATCGTTGAAGTATAGCGTAAACCGAGCATCCTCTATCGGTTTTTCGATAACTTCTTCTGTTACACCAAAAATAGCCAAGCACTTTTGGGCATAAGCCACACTTAATTGGCACAGTATGCAGGCTAATATGGATACGAACTTTTGCATATACTATATATGGATTTTGCAGATAACAAATTAAACAGAAAGGACTTGTACTCCCATGGGAGAGCACAACTCTAGAAGGTTCAGTTTAGAAACTGATGCACAGTGTGGTTACCGTTGGGGTTGGTGAACCACTTGGAGCTGCAGTCGGAGTTGTAGGACCACAATAGTTGATTGTACATTGGTTTGAACACTCCGGATTGGCGCATTCACCATTCTTGCATTTCGGGTTTCTTCTGCAAGCATTAAGAGTGATGTCACCAAAAGTTACATTTAGGCCACGCAATGAACCTACATAATCAAATCCGTCATCACAGTCATCATCAATAGCGATGATGTCCACAGACATTCCAACAGTGTCTCGAATACTTTTGGCGGTATTGGCAACCTCCTCACCCTCATTTTTAAAAGGCATCACCACAGTCAGTTTGTTTGTGGTATCGGGAATAAATGCTGGTTCTTGAAAAGCCTTTTTCTCCAGTTCTATCTGCTTCTTCAAAGCCCAAGCACGGATTATTTGGGTTTTCTGTGCTTGTTCCTCGTGATGACAAGTGGTAACTTGCTGCTCATGCAAACGATAGTAAGTGAACACTTTATCAAGATTAACAAATTTCTTACCGCTCGCAAGCATCCTCATCCAAAGGTCATAATCCTCTGCATACGCCATCAGTTTATCGTAACGAAACTTTTCTTTCCCGTTGATACTTGCTGCACGGAACATGACTGTAGGATGGCAAATACAACAATTATCCAATAGATCTGAGATGCAAAGACTACCACTTTTCACATTGAGATCATATAATGGTTCCTTTGTAGATTGCTTAAACACAGTCATTCGTCCTCCTATGAAATCTACATCGGGATGATTTTCCATGTATTCATATTGGAGAGTCAGCCTATTTGCGCACATAACATCATCTGCATCCATTTTGGCTATGTACTCGCCTTTTGCCTCGTCCAATAACAAGTTCAAAGAGCCTACATAGTCATGCTGGTTCTGAATCAATCGCACACGATTGTCTTTTATGTTTTTGACAATGTCACAACTATTGTCTGTTGAGCCATCGTCAACAACAAGTAACTCAAAATCTTGAAAAGACTGAGATAAGACGCTGTTTATGCAATCCTTGATAAAAAGGGCTGCATTATACATTGGAATGCATACAGATATTTTCGGAGATGGTGCCATATTTTATTGTTTTTGATGGTGTAAAATTAGGTTCTTCCCATCAGAGGTAATTTGTCTATTTTTATACTTCTATTGTCATTTTCAAATAAATTACAACACAAAAACAAGAACATACAAGAGAGATGCTTACCTTTGCAAGAAAATACGAAGTAAGATTTATGCGAAAATCAGTTTTTTACAAAAGAATATTGCATACAAAAGATGGGGTTATACCTCAATATTGTAATAAGGAAGGTTCATACTTGAAAGTTATACCACACAACAATGGGAATTTGGATACTGAGTTACATACCCACAATTTTTATCTAATTTTATGGATAAAAAAAGGACAGGGGACTCATTCGATAAATTTTCAAGATTTTCCAATAAGTGATAATCAAATATTATTATTTTCACCAGGAGACTTACATAAAGCAGTTTGCACGAATGAGGAAGACATCGCAATAGCCTTTTCAGATGATTTATTCAATCTTCTACCATTTAAAATAGCCGATTGGATTCGTTATCATGTCTTCTGCAACATTGGTACGCCACCAGTTGCTACTATTGATGACAACATCGCTGAAATACTAACGAAGTGGATAGAAGTTCTAAAATCGTTACTTGAAAATCAAAAGGATGATATAAATTATTGTACCGCAGCTACAATATCTGTTATACTCAAGGTTTTAAAGGAACATGCCTCTTGGAAAAATGATTCCATGGATTTTGAACTCCCCAAATTAAAAATAATATATGACTTCAAAAAATCGATTGAATTTAATCTAAAAAAATCGCATTCGCCTGCATTTTACTCTATAGATATAGGGGTAGCAGAAAGCAAACTATCAGCTATAACGAAAGAGACTTTTGGATTAAGCCCCAAAAAAATCATAAATGAAGAAATAATCTTGAAAGCAAAAAACTGCTTGCAGAAAAAGAATTCATTATAAAAGAGATTTCTGAAGAATTAGGTTTTGCCGATGCACCACACTTTGTAAAATTCTTCAAGAAAGAAACAGGAATGACACCAAGTCAGTTTAAAGAGACCTTATAAATTTGTCTTTTCCCCACCGCTCATTCGGTCATAGTTTTGCACCAAAAAGTACAAGACTATGACCGATTTCAATTACTTACACATAACAGGCGTGAACGATCTGCCCGGCTATCATGCCGTAGCAGCGTTCACCACTAAGAGCAACGAAGTTTTCAAGGAAGCGGAGGAGATTTCACCGCGCCATGTGAGCGACAAGGTGAGCTATATGCCTTGGAGAGCGGACGATCAGATGCCGTATGATATTATCAACTAAAGTTTCCCACCCCCAATAAAGAGGGGTGGGAAACTTTAGGTTTTAACAAAATGCTTAATTAAAACAAAATGGTTCATTTCCCTGCTTCTTTGATTCCATACAGAAACATACGTTCGGGAAACAACGATTGGCAGTTTTTTGAAAGTGCTGGTTTTCAACAGTTCTGATATTCTCAAAACTAGCTCGGAACTAATTTCAACAGGCTCGGAACTAATTTCAACAGGCTCGGAACTAATTTCAACAAACTTGGAATGATTTTTTCAGATGCGCAGCCCCATGCCCCGATATGCTGAAAGACGATGGCGGATGCTTGTCTGATTTTTTATTTTATTTCACTTTTGAACCAGAAACTCGTTTAATATTTACTCCATAAATGAGTTCAGGTGAAAAGGCATTGCGTGCAAACGAACCAGAAACTTTGCATCACAGCGTAGCAAACAATCGGTGAATACAAGGTACAGAATACATGTAGAAAACAAAAAAAGTCGCCTTTTCACCGAATATCTATCAGTGAAAAGGCGACTTAGATGTGCAGTTTTAAATGTAGGGTTGCATCTCCATAGGGGCACACAAACGATGACGCACAACGTCAGCCCTTTAGAGGGGGAAGAGACAACAACGGAGGACGATGATTATTTACCGAACAGACCCGAATAACCCAAAGTGAGTTGAGCACCGAAGTTGTTGCCCACCAAGTCACCGCGGTCGAGCGCAATGGCCAAGCCGGCAGTCCAACCGCGAGTGTTTAACCGGCCCAAACGTTCGGGCGAGAAATGCACTTCGGCCAACATGCTGTGGTTGGTCAGTGCAGCCAAACTGGTTGAGCCGTAGTTGCCCAAATTGCGTTCGTGCGAGTAGAGCAAACGGTAGTGGAGCGAAGGCAGCGGGTCGCCACTCAAACCCAGGTGATGCGCTTTGAAGCGAGTGCCGATAAAGTTCAGCGTACCATTGTTCTTGTAGAGCGGTGAAACGTAAAGCGGGTTACCGATGGCCATGCCCCAATGACGCCAACCACCGTAAATGCCATGATTGTAGTAGCTGTCGGAACCACTGATTTGGTCGGCCAGTCCCGGCGTGTGGTCGTGGTAGAGGGCACCACTCTGGTAAGTGGTTTTTAGGTATTCATATACCACCGAACTTACAAAGCGGTTGCGGGGCAGGGTGATGTCAATGCCGTAAAGACCGTCGCGCCAACCATATTCCCAAAACATTTGCGAATGGTCCTCGAAGTAATGGTCGAGGTAGGCACTGACACGCCAGTTCTTGCCCTTGTAGTTCAAGCGGAAAAGCCAGCTACCCACTGTGTTGCCCGTGGCATTGGCATAAATGCCGTCGCTCGGGTCGCCACCAATGCCCAAAGTAGCGTCGATGAAATCGCGAAATCCGTGGGGCATCTTTTCGGGTGCACGTTGCGTTCCGTCGGCATTGGGCTTGTAATGGATGGTGCCGGCAAACTGACAGGCCATTTCCAATCCACCTTCAAAGGTGATGGGGAACTTCTCCTCGTTACCCAGTCGCAGATAACCCGCTTTTGAGTGGAAAAGAACCTTGCGCGCGTATTGTGCACCGGGAGAAGTCAAATAGTCGCGCTGAAAACGTCCGTCGGTCATCATGCCATAGCCAATGTGACCCTTGATGGCCGCCCAGTTTCCACGGCCGGATATGTTCCAATATTCAGGCAACCCGATGCGCACCTGGGGAATGGGGCGTGCGTTGATACCAAGCGTTTGGCTACCCGAACTGAGTTCCTGATTCTTAAACTCCATAGGCTGTTCCTTGGCACCGATTGTGAGGCGCACCAGCTTGTAATCAAAGTCGGCATAAAGCTGCTGCACCACTGCAGTACTCGTGAAGTTATAGGCCACCGCCACGTCAGCCCCATAACCTAAACGCCATTTGCTCAAAGAGTCGCGCATAACGGAGCGTTCAAGCGCCACACGCAAATAGCCGTTTGACCCATCGACCGACGACAAGCCATAACGGTTTGAAGTCAGCCACAACGGCGCCATACCGTCAGCTGCATTCACCTGTGCCGTAGCACGATACTGAATGCCTTTGGCAGCGCGCTGCCACATGTTGCCGGTGGAGTGGCTATTGTTCGAAAGGGTATGCGAATGAACGTCTGTCTCGTTTCGGGGAAAAGATTCCGCAGCGCAGAGCGTGTCGGCTGCAATGGTTTCGGCTGCGGTTGTGAGCGGAGCCAGGGCACTGCATGCAATGAGTATGGACGAAAAAGTTTTCAACATGAATGGAGTTTTTGTATTGTTCTGTTCAGTAAAGGCAGACAAGGCAGATAGCATCGAAGCTGTGAGCTCGCTTGCTGCTTGTTCAATCCTAAATACAAGGCCTAAGCTGCTTATTCTCTGAAATTCATTGCAAAAGTAATTAAAAAAACGGAAGTATGCACTGACTGACGAGTTAACGAAAAAAAATACAGAAGAAACAGCCACTTTCCTCGAAAAACAAATCATGCAGCTAATGTACTTTTACAATGCTTTGTATTGACTAAATGTATGGCTTGGTTTGCATAATATGAAATAATGCTCAAATAATAGATGGAAAAGTTGCAAATATGAATAGATGCTCGTAAATTTGCCGCCACAGTGTTCGAAGCGAACATACATCTCATACATTTATACATACTAAAAGCACGTGCTTATGAAAAATAAGAACTACTTTTTCTCGAAAATCGGTATTGCGTTAACCGCAGCTTGCTGTTTGGCAGGCCATACACCGATTGCTCATGCGTTGACCCTTGAAAGCCGCAAAGCCACAGTTGAGGCAGTGACTGACGAAAACCCCGAAGACCAAGTGGTGGAAGTGGTCTCGCTGAAAGACTTTCAAAGTAAAAATCCCGATCTTTACGAAACCTACCTGTACACGGGCGAAGCCGTGGTGGCATACGTTGACCGCAGCGTGCAACCCGCCGTTTACTATTTGGTAGATGCCGAAGGCGGCGTGCAGTTTAAAGACGAGTGGGGAGTGTTGGGCGAAACTACCTATGCTGTCGGCGACCGCCTCACCCGCTTCACGGTGGGTGTGACCGCAGCCTTTGGTGCCAACACCATTTACCCCTTTGCCCCTGATGCACAAGTGGTGAGCCAAGGCAATGTGGTGCAGCCCGTTGAGGCCACCATTGCGCAAATTAAGGCTTCGCCAGCCACCTATTACAGCAGGCTGGTAAGCGTGCCCGACGTAACCCTCAGTGTGCCCGAAGGTACCACGCAGTTTACCGAAGGTATGCCACAGCCCACCTTTACCGATGCCGAAGGACAAACGGGTAAAATGCGTGTGCTGAAAGGAACTGACTTAATCGGTACGGACATTCCCACCACGCCCCTGACACTCGTCGGACTGATGACGTCGAAGGCTGTGACGAGCGGACCGATTCTGGCACCGCGCGGCGCAGGCGATTTGCAGGTTTCTGCAGTGGCCGAACCTTCAATCGAAGTGGACATTGCCTCCTTCCCTGAAGCACGCGGAAGAGTGGGCGAAAAGGTAGAAATCGGTACCGTTCATGTGAAAGCCGTGGCCATGCCCCAAGAGGTGAGCATTGTGCCCTCGGGAGCAGTCGAAGGCATTTTCACCACCAACGTAACCACACTGCCCAAGGGAACGTATGAAAAGGACATTACCATTTACTACGAAGCCAAAGCCATCGGTAAACACAAGGGCAACCTCTTCTTTATGGTGGGCGAGGATCCTTACTCAAAAATCAGCATCAGCGGCATGGCTATTGACCCGAAGAATCCGCCTGCTGTACAAGTAAATCCTCAAACGCTCGAACCCTTTGCCGTAAAGGTGGGCGAAAGCGTGCAGCAAACCGTTAAGGTGACGCCCGTGGGTATGCCCGACTATGTGAAAGTGTCTATCACACCGGGACAGGGATTTACCACCAACACCACCATGCTCATGACGCAGGGTGAACAAAACCTTACGGTAACTTTCCGACCCAAAGCTGTCGGCGAGTATGCAGCTACCATTACCATTCAGAACGAGTTTGTTGAACCCATTGAAATACATCTGACCGGTACGGCTATCGACGAACCCGTGGCTCCCGAAGTTGAAGGCGATGCTTTGCCCCTTTCGACCGACAATCCGCAACTGCTGCTGAACGAAACGTTCGATGCGGGCGAACACAATAAACCGCTGAAAATGGAAGGTTGGAAGAACTTGGCTCAAACCGGTACCCGGGCATGGTGGGGCTACACCTTCCCCGACTACGAAACTGAGAACCGAGGCGAGAAAGTGGCAAAGGTAACGGCTTACGACAGCAAAGCGACCGAAGAATTGCCTTGCGAAATGCTTTTGGTCACTCCGCCATTGAATTATAAAGAGTCGGCTTCGAAACTCTTTACGTTCCGCGTCATGGGCAACAACCTGACGGACAATATGACCGACAAACTGGAGCTTTGCTACATTTACCTCGATGGCGACCAAATGATGGTGGAACCGCTGAACGAAGTGCTGATGCCCGCCATGAAGGATTTGAACGATGAGTGGCAAGAGTTCCACGTCGACTTGGCGAACCAAAACATCGAGGATGTGTTCTTTATGGGCTTCCGCTTCAAGAGCATGCGCGGTAGTAGCCATTCAGCCGTTTACTACGTGGACGATGTGACTTACGGTCGCACCGATGTGCCCTTGATTTCAACCTCGCAGCTGACGGTGGATATGCCCGGCAACAAGGAGAACGCTGTTGTGCAGTCGGCCCCCATCGAAGTGGAAGGCAGTAACTTGAATGAACCCATCAAACTGGCATTAGGAGGAGCCAACAAAGATAAGTTTGAACTCTCAGCCCAGCTTTTGGAACCCACTGGCGGTGTGTTCAATGTGCGTTTCAGCGGAAAAATGGGTAATTACGAAGCCTACGTGAAACTCAGTTCGCGCGGTGCAGCCGACAAGTACATTTTCCTTTTTGCCTCAGTAACCCAAGGTGTTGAGTCGCTCGTGATTGATGCCGATGCCCACCTCACCGTGACCGACCTCAGTGGTTGCCACGTACGTACTCTGACAGGCGCAGCCCTTGACAAGGCGTTGGACAATCTTCCTTCGGGTACCTACATCGTTACCGTTTCAACCGAAAAAGGCACGCGCTCTGTCAAAATGGCAAAGTAAACAGAGTTTACTGCTTAGAGAACCTGAATGACGAAATGTCGTCGTACTTCATAACGCAAAAAGAGGCTGTGTCGTAAATCATCATTACGACACAGCCTCTTCCTTTTTTGGCATATAAAATCAGGTTGTGCGCGCTTACGCACAACAGTCAGGTGCGCCGCCCTGTGCATGGAGGATTTGAACATGACGTCTGTGCACCATAATTGCTACTTGGCACAAATTGCAGGTGACACATTTATCTTTAGTATAGCGGTAGTTCACTCCGACTCGTAATAGTCAATGAACGCCTTGTTCAAAAGTTTCAATCCGCCTGCTGTGGGGTAGTCACCACTAAAATACCAATCGCCCGTATGATTCGGACAAGCCCGGTGCAATCCGTCTAAGGTTTGATAGATGATGCATACCTCGGTTTTCACTGAATCCGGTGTTAGCAAGCGAGCTATTTTTGCTGAAATCTGTTCGTCGGTAAATCGTTCGTAAATGGCTTTCACGTAATTCTGCATCTGCTCCTTGGGCAAATGCTCCTGTGCCTTGCAACGTTGATAAACTTGCGTTATCAAATCGGCGCGGCCTTGTTCCTTGAGCAGTTCTATGGCAGCACGAAAGGCAATGAACTGCTCCATGCTCGACATGTCGATACCGTAGTAATCGGGGTAGCGGACTTGGGGCGATGAGGAAACGATCACTATTTTTTTGGGATGCAGGCGGTCGAGAATGCCGATGATGCTTTGGCGCAGCGTAGTGCCACGCACAATGCTGTCGTCGATAATAACCAGATTGTCGGTATAGGGTTTTAAACTTCCATAGGTAATATCGTAGACGTGTGCAGCCAGTTCGTTGCGTGTGTTTCCTTCAGCAATGAAGGTGCGCAGTTTGATGTCCTTTATGGTCACTTTTTCGCTCCTTACGCGCATCGACAGGATGCGTTCCAATTCGCTGCATCCAGGATTTTTTCCGAGAGCTTCAATTTGCTGTATTTTAGTTTGGTTCAAGTAGTTATCCAATCCTTCGAGCATGCCGTAAAATGCCACTTCGGCTGTATTGGGAATGAAGGAAAACACGGTTCGTTCCATGTCGTAGTCGACGGCTTGCAATATTTTCGGCACCAAGGATTGTCCCAAGCGTTTGCGCTCGATGTAAATGTCCCGGTCGCTTCCGCGTGAAAAGTAAATACGTTCGAACGAACAAGGGGTCAGTTTCTGTGGCTTATTGACTTGAGCTAATCGCATTTTCCCCGACTGATCAAGCATAATGGCTTGTCCTGCCTGCAATTCGTGTATGGCCTCGGTCGTAACGTTCAGCGCGGTTTGAATAACCGGCCGCTCGGAAGCCAGCACCATGACTTCATCGTCGATGTAGTAAAAAGCCGAACGTATGCCCCAAGGGTCGCGCAGGGCAAACGATTCGCCACTGCCGGTGATGCCGCAAATAACGTATCCCCCGTCCCATTGTGCACTCGCGGTTTGTAACACGTTGAACATGTCGATGCGTTCTTCAATTTTTTCCGTCAGGTCCACACCTTTCCAACCTTCGCTCCGACATGCCTCGTATACCCTTTCGACTTCGCGGTCGAGCCGGTGCCCCATTTGTTCGAGTATGATGTAGGTATCGGCATATTTTCGCGGGTGTTGTCCTTCGGCAGTCAGTTTGGCAAAAATTTCGTCGACATTAGTGAGATTAAAGTTTCCGCAAACGGCCAGATTCTTGGCTCTGTAATTATTGCGCCTTAAAAAAGGATGAATGTAGTCGAGTCCGCTTTTTCCTGTGGTGGAGTAGCGCAGATGCCCCATATATAATTCTCCGGCAAAAGGCAGCGTTTTCTCAGCCATCCCGGCATCATTCAGTTGTTCGGGACTTAATGGGAGGTAATGATTATAAGCCGAAGCGAATATTTCGGAAATAGCGTTTGTGCCAGTGGCCCTTTCGCGAAACATGTATTCCTCGCCCGATGAGGCATGGAGTTTTACGCAAGCCATTCCGGCTCCTTCTTGTCCGCGGTTGTGCTGTTTTTCCATCAGCAGATAGAGCTTGTTGAGCCCCCACATCCAGGTGCCATACTTTTGTTGATAGTATTCAAGTGGCTTGAGCAAACGTATCATAGCCACGCCACATTCGTGCTTTAATGGTTCCATAACAATTGTTTTTTTACTGCAAAAATACCGCTTGCAAAAAGAACCGTAAAATCACTCACTTTGTTTTTACACAAACATCTTCTTGCTGTTTGATAATTAAAGTATTGATGTTAATTCTATTTGAATATTAAAGTGAAATGCCCATAAATATTTCATAATTCATTATTTTCCAATTTATTTACGAAATATTGCCAGATGGATGGCATCACTTTTACGCTTCTTGCTAAATTTGCATTGATTTTATGTCAGGTGTATAATAGAATAGGCATCACTTTGTGTGTTAAGTGTCGATGCCCTATTCTATTTCTTTCTGTTTGTCAGAAAATCACAAATCCTGGCAGCATGATGCTAATTATGTAATACATCTGCGTATGGCACTTTTGAATGAGTATTTTTTAGAGTTACCAAGTGATGACTTATTCTCGGGTGTAGCCAAAAAAATCAATACTTTCAAGGTATTGCACCCACATGCCGAACTGATTGATTTAGGACTAAACGATGTTGCTCGCCCCATACCTCAGTTTGTTGCAGAAGCTATGCATAAAGCAGTTGATGCAATGACGACATTAACGAAGATTCATGGGAACAGCCCGGGACAATGCTACGACCTTTTAAGAGAAGAAATAATTAAAAACGATTTTAACACACGAGGCATTCACTTGATTCCCAACGAGGTGTTCATCAATGATGGGGTTAAAAACGAAATAGGCAATATCGGCGACCTGTTACGCAGCGACAATACTATCGGGGTAATCGACCCCATTTACCCTATATACATTGAAAGCAATGTGATATCGGGGCGCGCCGGCATATTCAATCAAGGACGTTGGAGCAATGTTTCCTATTTGAACTGCAATGAGAGCAATGGCTTCACCCCTATGCCGCCGAACTTTCCCATAGACATTGTGTACTTATGCTCGCCCAATAACCCGACTGGAGCTGCATATAGTAAAGGACAACTCAAAAAATGGGTGGACTATGCTATTAAGAACAATACGCTGATTCTTTTCGATGCCTCGTACGAAGCTTATATCCATGCGCCCGACATTCCGCATTCGATTTACGAAATTCGGGGAGCCAAAAAAGTGGCCATCGAAATTCGGAAACTGCCACGGGGAGCAGGGTTCTCTGAACTGAAATGTGGCTACACGGTTATACCTAAAGAACTGGTTATACAAAGTTTGGAGGGAACTGAAATTCAAATGAACGCATTGTGGAATCGTCGGCAAAGAATCAGATGCAATGGGGCTTCGTACGTTACACAATGTGCAGCTACGGCAACCTATTCAGAGACTGGACAAAAGCAAATGCACCAAACCATTGAATACTACATGGATAATGTGCGCCGAATGCGACGGATTTTGGGGCAGTTGAATTTAAAAATATATGGCGGCGAACATATTCCGTATTTGTGGATTAAAATTCCGAAAGAATCGTCGTCGTGGGAATTTTTTGAATCAATGCTTTACTGCGCTAAGGTTATTTGCACACCGGGTATCGTGTTCGGACCCGGAGGAGAAGGCTACGTCAGACTGAGCGCATTTGCCGGACGGCATGATTGCGAAAATGCGGTATGCCGACTCAAAGATTGGTTAAAGTAAGTAAGGTAAGCAGACAGATGTCAAGAATTATTCAATTTACAAAGATGCACGGACTGGGCAATGATTACATCTATGTCAACTCGGCTATGTATCCCATAAGCAACCCTTCGGAGCTCGCTATCAAATGGAGCGACCGGCACAAAGGTATAGGTGCAGACGGATTGGTGCTGATAGGCGAAAGTAATGTTGCCGACTTTTCGATGCGCATATTCAATGCCGATGGCTCGGAAGCCATGATGTGCGGCAATGCCTGCCGGTGCATAGGTAAGTATGTGTTTGAAAAAAAACTGACTTGCAAACACAATATTCAGCTTGAAACGCTGTCGGGTATCAAGCAACTCATGCTGCATGTGAAGGTAAACCGGGTGGAAAACGTAACGGTGAACATGGGACGCCCCTCGTTGTGTAATGTTCAGCAAGTGGCTACAACCGACGGAAACCTTTGGAACAGAAAGTTCGTGGTGAACGGAACAAACTATTACGGCACATTTGTTTGTATGGGCAATCCGCACCTCGTGATTTTTGTGGACAATGTTGAATCGGTGCCTTTGGCCGACATTGGTTCGATATTGGAAAATCATCCGCTTTTTCCACAAAAAACGAATGTGGAATTTGCTGAATTGAAATCCGATGGAAGTATTCGCATGAGGGTGTGGGAACGTGGATCGGGAATTACGCAAGCCTGTGGAACCGGGGCTTGTGCCACAGTGGTTGCCGCTATTGCCGGTAACCGAACCCAAAATGAAGTAAATGTGCACATGGACGGTGGCACTGTTCAAGTATGCTGGGACAACCATAATGGACAAGTTTACATGCAAGGTCCGGCCGAAAATGTATTTGAGGGAATAATTGAAATGGATGAACGATGATTACAATAAACGAAAACTTTTTGAAACTCTCTGATAATTACCTTTTTTCAGAAATAGCCCGGAGAGTGAACACGTTTAAAAGAAATAATCCAGACAAGCAGGTAATCAGCCTGGGCATAGGCGATGTAACACAACCTTTGCCCAAAGCTTCGGTGCAGGCTATGGTAAAAGCTGTTGAGGAAATGGGAAGGGCCGATACATTCAGAGGATACGGCCCTGAACATGGCTACGAGTTTCTGATTCGTGCCATCATTGCCAACGATTACTTGCCGCGAGGCATTGAACTTTCGACCTCAGAGGTGTTTATCAACGATGGTGCCAAAAGCGACTGCGGAAACATTGGCGACATTTTCAGCGTCGAAAATAGCGTTGCTGTGACCGACCCCGTTTATCCGGTTTACGTTGACAGCAACGTCATGAGCGGACGAGCTGGTAACCCTACTTTCAACGGCTGGAGCAATCTGACTTACATGCCGTGTGAGGCTGAAAACGGGTTCATTCCCCAAATTCCGCAAGAACCGGTGGATTTGATTTACCTGTGTTATCCGAATAACCCAACGGGGGTTGTTCTGACGAGGGATGAACTGGAAAAATGGGTGAATTATGCCTTGAACAATGGTTCGATTATTCTGTATGATGCCGCGTACGAAGCCTATATTCAGGACGAGCATGTGCCACACACTATTTACGAAATAGCCGGAGCACGAGAGTGTGCCATTGAATTTCGTAGTTTTTCGAAAACGGCCGGATTTACGGGAGTGAGATGTGGCTATACCATTGTGCCGGAATGTTTGACGGCTGCTGCACCGAACGGTGAACAGATTTTGCTGAACTCGCTTTGGAACCGCCGGCAGTGTACGAAATTCAACGGTACAAGCTACATTACGCAACGAGGAGCTGAAGCTGTATATACAGCAGAAGGAAAAGAACAAATTAAACAGACCGTGAACTATTACATGCATAATGCCAAACTGATGCGAGAAGGCTTAGAAGAACTCGGAACTCATGTCTATGGCGGGAAAAATGCTCCGTATTTGTGGCTGAAAACGCCTGACGGAACGTCCTCGTGGGAGTTTTTCGATCAAATGCTTCATGAGGTGAATGTGGTGGTTACACCCGGCGTTGGGTTTGGTCCTCAGGGTGAGGGCTATGTGCGACTCACAGCTTTTGGTAATCACAAAGACTGTGAGGAAGCGATGAGGCGAATAAAACAATGGCTAAGATAGTTACAGTCTGCATTAACTATAGCTAAAAAAAGTCGGAGGATGGGTTGGCGCAGCGTGGGCACGTCCTCTGATTTTTTTATAAAGGTTCGCATTTGAAAATGGGACTGTAAAATTTGTGTGGGGTAACACATCGGTGTTTCGTACGTTTTGTTAATGTGAATGAGGTGAAATTGTATAATTCATAATGTAATGATTTGTATCGTCGGCAAGATATTCCGATAACTAATTAGAAGGTATCTATGAACAATAATACGTAATTTTGCAGCAGAAACAAGAATAATTACGCATGGAATATAACCAATTTGACCACATAGACGAAAAAATACTTGAAATGCTGGCAAAGGATGGTAGCATCCCTTTTCAAAAGGTGGCGCGAGCTTGTGGCGTTTCGGGAACCACAATTCACACGCGTGTGAAGCGTATGACGGAAGCTGGGGTTATTCAAGGAGCAAAATACATTGTCAATCCTGCAAAAATAGGGTATGAAACTTGTGCTTACGTGGGACTTACATTGAAGAATGATGAATGCTTTGCAGAGGTAGTTAAGGCGCTGCAATCTATCCCCGAGATTGTTGAAATTCATTGTACGAACGAAGCTTACGATTTGTTCGTGAAAATTTATGCGCGCAACAATGAACATTTGCTGACTATGATTCAAACTCAAATAAAACCGCTGGGTTTGTCGCAGTCGAAAATCATCATCTCTTTTAAAGCGGTATGTAGCAAGCAGCTAACCATGCTGCCAAGATGAATAGTGTAAAAAATAATGGAGGCTGTGATCGTATGAACAGCCTCTTTAAGGAAATGCTGAATTTTAGTTTACTAAAGTTTCCCACCCCTTCATATCAGCTATTTGAGTAATAGTTCCCTTCGGTGGATGGTCTAAAAATCATTGTTTTCCGAACGATTTAACGCACGCCTAAAAAATGTTTAGTCCAAATCGGGCATGGCATAATCGTCCGAATCGCACAGAAGATGTGCCCAGACCTT
>OHOQ01000499.1_pt1 | contig 18845 bp, 15 predicted proteins | sample 1569881 | NCBI WGS metagenome assembly OHOQ01 (sample SAMEA3879596, study PRJEB24766) | human gut metagenome | biome: human-associated habitat; feature: feces | place: USA | collected 1985/1987 | reverse complement strand
GGCGGCGGTCGGTCTGCACCCGCAGCGCGTGCACGGCGGGGCCTTTGCCCTTGTTCAGCATCCGGCTTTGCAGGTAGGTAGCGTCTGCCGCCAGACCCATCACGCCGCCCAGCGCGTCCACCTCCCGCACCAGCGTGCCCTTGGCGGTGCCGCCAATGCTGGGGTTGCAGGGCATATTGCCGATGGCGTCCAGACTCATGGTAAAGACGGCCGTTTTTGCGCCCAGCACAGCAGCTGCGTGGGCGGCTTCGATGCCCGCATGGCCTGCGCCGATGACGATGACATCATAATCTCCTAAGTGGTTCATATACTTTCGGGTTTCCTCTAATCAATGATTTGAATTTATTTTCCCACACAGAACCGCTCGAACACCTGTTCGATGACGGCTTCCGAAGCGTTTTCGCCGGTCAGGTCACAGAGAGCGTCCAGTGCGTCATCCACGCAGACCGAGACGGCGTCCAGTCCAAAACCGCCGGCGGCGGCATCCAGTGCACCGGCTACGGCGTCCCGGGCGCGGAGGGCGGCGGAAAGCTGCCGCTGCCCGGACAGGCTGGCGGCGTGGGGGTCGATTTGGTTGGTCCCCAGCAGGCGGGCTACCGCCGCCGCGATGACCTTCCGCGCCCCTTCTTCCTGACAGCAGACCGGCAGCACCATCGCAAAATAGGGTGCGATGAGCTCTGCGTCAAACCGGGTGGGCTTGTCCTCTTTATTGACCAGTGCGATGGCCGGACGACCCGCGCAGCGCTGAGCCAGCTCTAGGTCCTCCCGGGTCGGGCGCTCCGAGCCGTCGAAGACGGCGAGGATAAGCCCCGCCTCGTCCAGCTTCTTCCAGCTGCGGCGGATACCTTCGGCTTCGATCTCGTCTTCCGTCTGACGCAGACCGGCAGTGTCGAAGAGATTCAGCCGGACGTCGCCCAGCTGAACAGCCTGCTCTACCACGTCGCGAGTGGTTCCGGCCACCGGCGTGACAATGGCCCGGTCGAATCCGGCCAGCAGGTTGAGCAGGGTGGATTTGCCCGCATTGGGCTTGCCCACGATGGCACAGTCCACGCCCTCGCGGAGGACAGCGCCTGCATCGTAGCTCTGGATGAGGGCGTCCAGCTCCTGCTCTACCCCGCCTAAAGCGTCGCAGAGATGGCTCTGGCTCAGTTCCGGGACATCTTCCTCAGGGAAATCCACCCAGGCGGCCAGATGGGCCTGCAAGGCCGTCAGAGCATCTTTCTGGGCCGCTATCTTCCGGGCCAGCGCACCGTTCAGGGAGGCATTTGCCAGCGCGGCCCCCTGTCGGCCATCGGCGGAGATGATGTCCATGACGGCTTCGGCCTGGGTCAGACTGAGCTTGCCGTTCAGGAAGGCGCGGCGGGTGTATTCGCCGGGGGCGGCAGGCGACGCGCCCGCCGCGATGCAGGCTTCCACCAGCCGCCGGGCGACTGCACTGCCGCCGTGGCAGGAAAGCTCCACCACATCCTCGCCGGTGTAGCTGTGGGGCGCGCGGAAAAACAGCGCCACGCCCTCATCGAAAGCCTCTTCCCCCTCCACGAACGCACCGAACATGGCCGTATAGCCTTTGGCGTCCGCGACTTTTTTGGCTGGGTTGGCCGGACGGAACACCTTCGCTGCCACTTCATAGCTTTCCGGACCGGACAGCCGCACGATGGCGATGCCGCCCGCACCCGGAGCGGTAGCAATGGCCGCAATGGTCGAATGCTGCATCTTCTCCCCTCCTTATGCGCAGATGAATACAGTATATTCTACCACGAACCGCCAAAAAAAGAAATATGCTGCGCAAAAAAGCGGCACACCGCCGGAGAGTCCGGCAGCGTACCGCTTTTGCATTTTATCCTCGGGTCTTCCCGGCAAGGCGATAGTGCTCTTCCTTTGCCAGATACATCCGTGTTTCGGCCGATTTGACGAGGACTTCCATGTCGATGCCGCCCGCGCTGTGAGTCGCTGTACCCACGGCCACCGAGTAACCGGCCTCGTCCACCTCCTGCACCAGCTTGTGGATGAGCGCGCGCATCTCTTCGGCGCTCTTGTCCATCGCAAAGGCCACGAACTCATCGCCGCCCACACGGTAGCTGTACTCTTCGCCGAAGATGTCCCGCACCTTGGCTGCCACGGTCTTGAGCATCTCGTCGCCTGCCGCGTGGCCCCGGGTGTTGTTCAGCTCATGCAGGCCGTTCACGTCCAGATAGACACAGCTCAGCGTGCTGCTGCAGTGCATCGGGTAGTCGCGCATCTGGCTCTCGTAGGCGTTGCGGTTTTTCAGACCGACGTTCAAGTCCGTCTCCGCGATGCCCAGCAGCTTGTGCCGGATGGAAAAATTTTCGTGCATCGAAAGCATGATAAAGGTGGATATGATGCAGGACACCGCACCAAACACCACGCCGTCCAGAATATCAACTGGGAGCGTCTCTTTACTCTTGAACAAAAAGCAGGTCAGGATGAAAATACCATCGAAAAAGACGACATTCAAGATATGCTGGATGGGCCGCATGACAAAGAGCAGCGGCACTGCCAGCAAGAACGCAATAAAGCTCACCGTAGGAGTATCGGGAGAAGGATGGATGCCCAGATAGATGCCCAGCACATAGAGCAAAGCCTCAAAGGCGTACATCAGCCAGGTCAGCAGCAGGCCGTTTTTTCCCGGGAATGTCCGGTTGACCGCCTGCAGGCCCATGCACACGGCCAGCGCTATCATATAGGCCGGCATATTGGGCCGCAAAAATTCCAGAGCCCCAGACAGTATCCATAAAACTGTAAGAAACGCACAGGCTATCCCCAGGTAGGCCGTCACACGTTGGCGGTTGGAGCGCTGTATATCCGGCAGACAGGCTTTGTACTCCTCCCGTGACATCTCCGCATACAGCAGCCTTCGCAATGCTTCCATAGCCATCCTCTTTTCAAACCGCATTCGTCCCCGCACTGCACGAGGGCGCACTTTCCCCCTTTGTTCTGCGGGTTTTTCCTATTTTATCATGAAGCTCCCAAAAAGAAAATATCCAGCGCATCCCAGCGTTTATTTTCTATGATATGCTAAAAAGCGATAATTAAATTTAGCTATATTACCCATTGATATTTTACTTTATTGTGCAAAAAAGGGTGTGCAGCCCCTGAAAGACTGCACACCCCGTCGCGTGTGAAAGAAAAATCAGAATGCGGCAATATCGGCCGTGGTGATGGCCTTGCCGGGCAGGGTGCGGCTGTCGGCATTCTCCGACAGGGCCAGTTTGCCCTCGCGCAGCAGCTTGACGGCCTTCTCGTGGTCAGCAGCGTTCCAGTTGTTGCCCACGATCTTCCAGTTGTTGTCCACATGCGGCTCGATGGTGCCGCCCTTGACGGTGCGGATGTACTCGCCCAGCAGTTCGCGGACGCCGCCCACATCGCCGCGCACGTCGATCTCCAGCAGCTTGGGCAGCTCGTCGCCCTCCTTGAAGATGTCAGCATAAGCCAGCAGCTGGGTGGTGGCACGGTAGTTGTTGACGGCCACCACGAAGCTGTCATCGTCCTCCACCGGACGGCCATCCATCCAGGTCAGGTTCTGGATGCGGTTGCCGGGCTGCTTGGAGATGTCGAGGTCATACTTGACGCCTGCAAAGGCATCGTACAGGTAATAGCGGACAGAAGAGTCGAATGCGATGGTCACATCGCCCGGTTCCCAGGTCTTAAAGAAGGCAGCAGACCACTCCATGAACTGACGCAGCTGCCAGCCGTTCATCTGCAGCTTGTACAGGGTGTTCTGGTAGGTGTAGATGCTTGCCATGTCGCACTTGCGGATGGTACCCTCGCGCATCTGGGAAGTCATGGAGGTCAAAGCCGTTGCGGCCACCTGAGCGTCGGTGTAGTACATCTGTACCTCGTTGATGAAGTCCAGCAGAGCAGTATCCTGCACCATGGCCTGCGGCAGGCAGTCGATCTCGTTTTCGGGGGCCAGATCACCGCCGACCAGCTGGCCGATGGGGGTCACGGCGTCGTCCTTAGCGCGCTGGTCGTACTCTGCCAGCAGAGCAGTCAGCTCGGGGTCGGGAGCGTAGTCCTTGATGGTCAGGTTCTCAGAGGTGCGGTCCTTCACCTTCCACTTGCCGTTCAGGCCGCGCTCCAGATAGACGTGGATGTCGGAGACGGTGGCACCTGCATTCTTGTTCTCGACCACCAGCACGCCGTTGATCATCTTGTTGGGGATGCTCTTGTGGCCGTGAGCGGCGACGATAACATCGAACTCAGGGCAGGCATTTGCCAGGTCGGTGACGCCGGAGCCATAGACGCCGTACTCATTGTCAACATCCATATGCATAACGCCGATGATGACATCCACATCGTTCTTGATCTTATCAATGATCTTGCGGCTCTCGTCCACCGGGTTGGTGACGGTCCAGCCCTCGAGGTTCTTGGCGTCCCAGCGGGTGATGTTGGGAGTGACCATACCGATGACGCCGATCTTGACGCCGCCCTTTTTGATGATAGTGTAGCCGTCAGCCAGAGGCTTGCCTTCGGGGCTGTAGACGTTGCCGGTCAGCACCTTGGCCTTCTGCTGGGAGAGCACCTTTTCCAGCGTGGCCATGCCATAGTTGTACTCATGGTTGCCGGTGACGTAGACATCGTAGCCGATGGCGTTCTGAGCAGCGATCATGGGGTGGACATCGTCGTTCAGGAACAGCTCAGCGGAGTTTGCCTGAATCGTGTCGCCTGCATCCACGACCAGCGTGGTCTTGGTGCGGTTCTCCTTGATGGCAGTTGCCTGCTGGGCCACGCTGCCGGAGGCGTCGGCCTTGTTGGCGGCGTAATCCCAGGGGTCAAACTTACCGTGGGTATCGCTGGTGGCAAGGATCTGCAGGTCCATGCTCCACAGGTCTTTGATGCCGGCAGCGGAAGCAGCCGGGACCAGACCACCCATTGCGGCGGCGGTAGCCGATGCACCGGCCACGCGCAGGAAATTACGGCGGGAAATCTTATTCTGTTCCATAATAATTCCTCTCTTTTTTGCTTGGTATACACTCCGAAGCATTTGTAGCTTTAGTATAAGGCTTGTCGACATTGTTTTACAATGTGCAAGTAGGAGAAAAATTTCTTCCGGAATTGGGCATATTCTCCAATTTTCCGATAAGAACGACTTTTCTTCCTAAATTATTTTTTCAGATTTGCTTTTCATCGTAAAGCATCTTCATGCAAAAGACGTGTAAATTTATAGTGTTCCTCGTACAAAAAAAGACCCTCCCCTGCACGGCTTCCGCCATGCGGGAGAGGGTCTTATCATTCAGCTTTTACAGCTCGATCTTGCCGAAGCTCAGATCAGCGAAGTCATCCACACGCTCAGTGCGCTTGGGTGCCACAGGGGCAGCATTCTCGGCATCGCGCGGGGTGTAGGTGCGCTCAGGCACATTGGAGCGGTAGCCGCCACGGCCGCCGCCATTGCGCGGGCCACGGCCATTCCGGTCACCACGGCGCTCGCCGCCGCGATGATAGCCGCCGCTGCGGCCATTGCCGTTGCGGTCATGACCGCCGCGGGGTCCGCGGGGACGTGCATTTGCGCTCTCAGCCACAGCGTTGGGGTCGGTGGAGTAGATGACCACACGGCGGTCACGGCCCTCGCCCTTGCTCTCGCTGCGGACGCCCTCCATCTTGCTGATGGCAGAGTGGATGATGCGGCGCTCGTAGGGGTTCATGGGCTCCATGGCAAAGCTGCGGCCGGTGCGGCGCACCTTGGCACCGATGCGCTGTGCCAGTGCGGTCAGGTCGCTCTCGCGCTTGTCGCGGTAGCCGGCCACGTCGAGGCCCAGCTTGATGTAGTCGCCCTCGAGGCGGTTTGCCACGAGGCTTGCCAGATAGGACAGGCTTTCCATCGTCTCGCCGCGGCGGCCGATGAGGGCGCCCATCTTCTCGCCGTCCAGACGGATGATGGTAGCCTCACCCTTCTGCACAGCGCTGAACTTGACGTCCTGTACGCCCATCTTCTCGATGACATCCTTCAGGTAGTCCACAGCGGCCTTGACCTTGGCGTTCTCCTCGATGTTGATGGGGACTTCCACCTCTTCGCCCTCTGCGGCGGGAGCAGCCTGCTCTTCGGCAGGGGCAGCTTCCTCAGCGGGAGCAGCAGGCTCTTCCACAGCAGCGGGAGCTTCAGGGGCAGTCTCTTCGACGACAGGCTCAGCCGCCACAGGAGCAGCCTTCTCCTCCACAACGGGAGCGGGCTCCTCAACAGGGGCAGCAGGAGCTGCCACAGGCTCGTCCGGCAGCTCGACGCTGACGCGGACCTTGGCGGGAGTGAGCTTCAGGCCCAGAAAACCGGTCTTCTGGGGCATTTCCAGCACTTCGTAGCTGACGTTGATGTCGTCCTTTTCCACGCCCAGCAGAGCGCAGGCGTTGGTGCGTGCTTCATCGACCGTCTTGCCGGTCGCTTCCTGCGTACGGATCATAACCGTCAATCCTCCTTTTTGTTCTGCAGCTCGCTCAGCGGGACAGTGCGCTCGTCCTTGTAGCGCTCAGCATCCTGCTGGCGGGCATACTCGAGGCGGCGCTTGTTCATCTCGCTGGCAGAGATGTTCTTTTCCACGACCTCACCGGTCTTCTCGTCCTGGACCTTGATGGTGGTGCTCTTCACGCCGCGCTTCTCTTCCTTCTTGCGGGAAGCGATCTCGGCCTTGACCTGCTCCTTCATCTTCTCGGGGTCATAGATCTTGCGCATGACCTGGGTCTGGACGGTCATCACGATGTTGGAAATGACGTAGTACAGAGAGAATGCGCAGGGAACGGTAAAGCAGAAGAAGACGTACATCAGAGGCATCATATACATGGTCAGCTTCATGCTGCCCTGCATCTCCTGGCCGGATGCCTTCATGCTGATGTGGGTGGAGATGAACATGGTGACGACAGCCAGGATGGGGAAGATCAGCAGGGGCAGGTTGTCTGCTGCCAGGCTGTACTGCGGCACACGGGTCAGGTCGATGCCGAAGAAATCCATGTGCTGGCCGAACTCAGTGATGGTGTTCAGCTGGTCTGCGGTGAACACAGAGGTGACGGTGGACTCACCGGCCAGCACCTGTGCGATGATATTGGTGTCGCGGGTCACCTGAGTGAAGCTGATGCCCAGAGCAGTCATGGCATCGCCTGCGGCGGTGATGGCGTCGGCACCGATGTGGAAGATGCGCTGCAGCGGGCGGTACACGACCTCGATGACGCCGAACATGACGAGGAAGTTGACCAGCATAGGCATACAGCCGGCGGTGGGCTTATAACCGTACTCCTGCTGGAGCTTGAGCAGCTCTTCTTGCTGCTTTTCGGGCTTGTCCTTGTACTTTTTCTGGATGTCGGCGATCATCGGCTGGAAAGCGGACATCTTGGCCATGCTCTTCTGCTGGTTGAGCTGCAGAGGGATGCTGATCAGGCGGATGACGATGGTGAAGATGATGATGTCCCAGCCGTAGTTCGGGATGAGGTTGTAGATCCACTCCATCACATAGCCGAGAGGTACACCGAGGATGTACAAAATATTCATGTCTCTGTCCATTCTGCCCCGCCTGTGGTGCGGGACGGTTATTTTTATCGTAGGACACGCCGCCCACAGTTCAGCACGTCACAAGAAGCAATTATAATAGCATTTCCTCTCAGCCTCTCCTATCAGGAGAGGTGTCACGCCGCAGGCGTGACGGAGAGGATTTCCTCCCCTCTGCCGCCCTTTTTCAAAGGGCATTGACGGAGAGGTCTTCCCCGCTTCAGCGCTCTTCCAAAGAGCATCGACGAAGAGGTTTTCCACTTATTTTTCGTGTCTGGTGGAAAACAGAGCCGAGGCCGAGAGATGCCGGGCCGGATTTTTCCAGCGGCCCTTTTCCGGTACGGGGTCGTAGCCCCAGCGGCCCAGCGGATTGCACCGGGCGATGCGCCACGCCGTCAGCAGCAGCCCTTTGACGCAGCCGTGGGTGCGGATGGCCTCGATGCCGTACTGGCTGCAGGAGGGCGAAAAGCGGCAGTTCCGCCCCAGCCCCGGGCTGATGAACTTCTGGTAGAGCCGGATGATCCCGCAGAGGGCTTTCTGAAAGATGCTCACGCCTCGGGCTTCCGGACCGGCGGCAGGGTGGCTGGGGGCTTTGCGCCCGGCTGTTTTGCCTTATCCGGCAGGCCGGCCTGGGCAAAGAGCTTTGCCACGATGGCGCTGAGCTGCCAGCTCTTGAGCCGGGGGGTCATGCCCCGGGCCACGAAAACGAGGTCGTAGCCGCCGATGTTGTAGTCGAGATGCTCGTCGATGGCGGCCTTCATAACGCGGCGGGCGCGGTTGCGCTGCACGGCGTGGCCGATCTTTTTGGTGGCCGTCAGGCCCACCCGGGTGCGCTTGCTCCGCGTTTTGAGCACGTAGAGCACCAGCGCCTGGTTGACATAGGACTTGCCGCGGGCATACACGCGGCCAAACTCGCCGTTGCGGCGGATGGGACGATAGCGCATCCTGTGCGCCTCCCTTCAGGTGATGTGGGAGCACCGCCCGGAAAAAAAGCAATGCTCAGTGTTCAGTATAGCAAAAAAACGCCGACATGAAAAGCTCATCCGGGCGTTTTCTCTGCCAAATCTTTGACAGTTTTTTTAGGCAATGCGACTATTCACCGCAGCTTTCCGGCCTTTTTTCCCGAATGCCGGGTAAAAAAATAAGACCGCCAATCCAATATCAGCGGCCTTTTTGCGCATATTCCATTCTGCGCCGGACCTGATGCATACTGCTCAGGATCAGACGGTCAGGCTCTTGCGGCCCTTAGCACGGCGTGCGTTGATGACCTTGCGGCCGTTCTTGGTGCTCATGCGGGTCAGGAAGCCATGAACTTCCTTGCGCTGACGCTTCTTGGGCTGAAAAGTTCTCTTCATGGTGTATTTCCTCCGTAAAAACTCGTCCCCGGTATGGGGTCTATTCTGGTCCCAAAATGGGGACAGGCTTGCAATTCAACAGTATATCGCACACTATGGCCTTCTGTCAAGCATTTTTTTCGCTTTCCTTCAAACTTTTTTGAAAAACCTCTGTGGAGAAACTTTCAACTTTTTCACCCATTTCCCGTGGAAAACTTTTTATCCACAATATCTTGTGGCTTTTCTCCGCCTTGGACACAAGGCCATTTCCCAGACGCAGGTATGTCTTTTTTATGTATTATAAATTACCTTATATAATATAGACGCAGGGGGATTTTTGTGGTATACTAACCTGGTATCAGCAGCATTGTTGAAAACTTCAATGGAGTGGATGTACTATGGATTCTTTCAAGGACGTTTTAGAGGCTGCCCAGAGCTACTGCAAGGCGCAGATGGCGGAGCCGACGTATAATCTCTATATCGACGGGTTGGAGCCTATCAGCTTTGAGGACTCCAGCCATATCACCCTCTCGGTGCGCAACGACTTCATCTGCAAGATCGTGACGGACCGTTATCTCGGCCTGCTCAAAGAGGCCTTCAAAACAGTGCTGGGCTTTGACGTGGACATCACCCTCGTCGTCCCCAGCACACCGCCCCACGAAGTGGTGCTGGCCCAGCAGTACGAGGCGAACCCCGCCTCCCCGCAGGGCAACTATGAATTCACCTTCGAGAACTTCATCAAAGGCCCCTCCAACCAGTTTGCGTTTGCTGCGGCGCAGGCTGTTGCGGCCAACCCCTCCGGTGCCTACAACCCGCTGTTCATCTACGGCGGCTCGGGCCTCGGCAAGACCCATCTGCTGACGGCCATCCAGACCGAGATCAAGCGCACCCACCCCGACTTCGTCATCATGTATGTCACCTGTGAGCAGTTCACCAACGAGCTGATCGCGGCCATCCGCGCCGGCAGCACCGAGGACTTTCGGATGAAGTACCGCGTGGCCGACCTGCTGCTGGTGGACGACATCCAGTTCATCGCGGGCAAGGAGTCCACTCAGGAAGAATTCTTCCATACCTTCAACTCCCTCCACGATGCCCACAAGCAGATCGTCATCGCATCCGACCGCCCGGCCAAGGAGATCAAGAGCCTGGAAGAGCGTCTGCGCACCCGCTTCGAGTGGGGCCTGACCGCCGACGTCCAGCCGCCAGATTTCGAGACCCGCGTGGCCATCGTCAAGCGCAAGGCGGAGCTTCTCCACCTCGATCTGCCCGAGGATGTGGCCGAGTTCATCGCCAACCACCTGAAAAATAACATCCGCCAGCTGGAAGGCGCGGTCAAAAAGCTCAATGCCTACTATATGCTCGAGGGCATCCAGCCGGTCATCAGCGTGGCACAGAATGCCATCAAGGACATCCTCAACGAGACCCAGCCCGTGCCTGTCACCATCGAGAAGATCGTGGGTGAAGTATCCCGCACCTTCAACGTCTCCCCTGCCGACATCCGCGGCACCAAGCGGAACGCCAATGTGGCCTCCGCCCGCCGTGTGGCCATCTACATCCTGCGCGAGGTCACCGGCATGAGCATGGAGGAGATTGGCCGGGAGTTCTCGGGCCGTGACCATTCCACCATCGTCTACTCCCTCAAGACCATGGAGCGGGACATGAAAAATGACCAGCACCTGCGGGAGACGGTGAGCGACATCATCAAGAATGTGAAGGCTTAACGCACCAGAGCCGGTGTAAAAGTCATACTCATTCAGGGGTCAAGCCCCAAAATATGGGGAGAAAGAGGAACAAAAAGGGGAAAATAGACCTAGATATTGTGGTGAAAAGCCGAAACTTTCCACTCTTTCCACATGGTTTTCAACATTCAACTTCCGTTTTTCACAGCGGATGTGGAAAGAACCACCGCTTTCCCCGATTCAACATTCCATTCACAGTTCCTCAACATCTCCGTGGAAAACCAAATCCCCGCATCCCGGCAAGGGTTTGCAGAGTTTTCCACATCTTCCCCACCCCCTACTACGATTACTACAACAAGTTCAATAAAGAAAACAGGTTTTTGCATCGGATCCCATGAGGAACGACAGCAAAACAGACGCAAAAAAGGAGAGAAGAAGATTTGAACATCATCTGCGACAAAACTCTTCTGAGTGCAGCCATTGACGGCGTATCCAAAGCAGTCACTCTGCGCTCTACCATCCCGGTACTGGAGGGCATTTTACTGAAGGCAGAAGGCTTCCAGCTAACCCTTACTGGCTACGACCTCGAAATGGGCATCGTGACCACCATCGAAGCCAATGTCAAAGAACCCGGTGAGATCGTGCTGAATGCCAAGCTGCTCAGCAGCATGATCAGCCGGATGCCGGCAGGTCAGATCACGATCCAGTCTGCCGATAATGGCAAAACTACCATCCAGAGCGGCGTGGCGCAGTTCGAGATCCAGTCCATGTCGGCCACCGATTTCCCCGAGCTGCCCAACACCGGCGCCGAGGAGACCCTGACCATCAAGACCGGCGTGCTCCGCGATATGATCGACCGCACCCTCTACGCTGTCAGCCAGGATGAAAAAAAACCTGCGCATACCGGTGAACTTTTTGAGATAGAGCCGGATAAAATGACCATCGTTGCCCTGGACGGCTACCGTCTGGCCATCGTGGAGCGGCCCGTCACTGCCGTCAAGGACATCCGCATCATCGTCCCCAGCAAGACCATGACCGAAGTGTCTCATCTGCTGCCCAACGACGACGAAGAGCCGGTCCACATCTGTGCCAACCGCCGCTACGTCGTGTTCATGACCGCTGGCTACACCATCATGAGCCGCCTCATTGAGGGCGAGTTCCTCAACTATCACAATGTCATTCCGGCAGGCAGCCGCACCCGGGTGACCATCGACACCAAGGAGTTCATCGAGACCATCGAGCGCGCTTCTCTGATTATTACAGAGCGTTTAAAAAATCCCCTCCGCATCACTTTTACAGAGGGTAAAGTCGTCGTCCGCTGCCAGACCAATCTGGGCCGCGTCGTCGATGAGTTCAATGCCGAGTGCGAGGGCGACGAGGTGGAGATCGGCTTCAACAACCGCTACCTGTTGGACGCGCTGCGCAATGCCCGCACCGAGAAAGTGCGGATGGAGATCAGCGGCCCGCTGAGCCCGGTGAAAGTGCTGCCAGTGGAGGGCAATGACTTCCTGTATCTGGTCCTGCCCGTCCGTTTCAAAAACGACTGAGAGGCGTAATAAAATGCAAAAGATCCTCATCCATACCGAATTTATCAAGCTGGACGCCCTGCTGAAATATGCGGGCCTGTGCGAGACCGGCGGCGAAGCCAAGGAGCTCGTTCAGGGCGGGGCCGTGAAGGTCAACGGCGAAGTCTGCACCATGCGCGGCAAGAAGTGCCGCCCGGGCGACACCGTAGAGCTGGACGGCCAGACCATCGAAATCGGGATGGGCGGCTGATGCGGCTGCTCTCTCTCGAAGTCGAAAATTACCGGAACATCGCCTCGGCCAGCCTGACGCCGGGCCGGGAGCTGACTGTCATCTGCGGCAACAACGGCCAGGGCAAGACGAACCTCCTGGAAGCTATCTGGCTGCTTACCGGCGGCAAGAGCTTCCGGGGCGGCAAGGACGCAGAGCTGGTGCGCCGGGGCGAACCTTTCGCCGTGCTCAAAGCGTCCACCCTCCGCGCACAGCAGGAAGAGCAGGAAAAGGAAGAGCCGAACCGCGTCCGCCTGACGGTGGGTGCGCCGGACTCTCCCCGCCCGGGCCGGACAGTCTCGGTGAACGGGGGCGCAGTCAAGCGGGCGGCCAGCCTTGCGGGCAGCTTTCCGGCGGTGGTTTTCGACCCCGGACACCTGAGTCTCGTGAAGGGCGCGCCGGAAGGGCGGCGGAAATTTCTGGACGCTGCCCTCTGCCAGCTCTACCCCGGCTACCTGACCCTCTACCGCCGCTATGTCCGGGCTTTGCAGCAGAAAAACGCGCTGCTTCGGCACTCTTCCAATGGCATTGAGCGGCCTTATGCCGAAAAGCGGGCCTTATTAGAAGTGCTGAATGTGGAGCTTGCCCAGCAGGGCGAGGCCATCCAGCAGCGGCGCAGAGCCTATCTCGCCGCTCTCTCCCCGCTGGCCTGTGCCAACTATGAGGAGCTTTCCCGCGGGGCGGAAACACTGAGTCTGCGGTATGCGGCTCAGTTCGAGCCGGGTGGTCTGGCCCAGCTTCTGCGGCAGAAAATGCCCGAAGAGCTGCGGGCCGGGCAGAGCCTCTGCGGCCCTCACCGGGAAGATTTAGACCTTCTTCTGGATGGTCAGCCTGCAAAAGTGTATGCGAGTCAGGGACAGCAGCGGAGCGTCGTGCTCAGCCTGAAAATGGCCGAAGCCGCCGCAGCTGCCTCCATCACGGGCGAACACCCGGTGATGCTGCTGGACGACGTACTCAGCGAGCTGGACGATGGCCGCAAGCAGTATCTGCTCACCCGAATGCGGGAAAAGCAGACCTTCGTGACCAGCTGCGACGACACCGCTTTCCTCAAAACGGACGGCGAGGTCTACCGTATGAACGGCGGCATGCTGACGAAAGTGTGATGCAATGTATGTACACCTTGGCCGCGATTATGTCCTGAACGACCGGGACATCATCGGCATCTTCAATCTGGAAACGACGACCATCTCACCCCGGGGGCGGGAGTTTCTGAACTACGCCCAGAAAAACGGGGCGGTGGTGAGCCTGTCCGATGAACTGCCCCAGAGCTATGTGCTGGCAGATTCGCCGGTGGATACGATCTATCTCTCGGAGCTGTCGTCGGCTGCGCTCAAACGACGCACGGAGATGAAACTGGAATAAGCCAACCAGCGATTTATCGCTTTTACAAATAGTAATGAAAAAACGAAACAAAACAAAAGGGAGAAAGGAAATGGCAGAGGAAATCATTACCAGTACCAACGCAGAAACTGCGACGGACCATGAATACAACGCCAGCGAGATCCAGGTCCTGAAAGGCCTGGAGGCAGTGCGCAAGCGCCCCGGTATGTATATCGGCTCCACCGGCGAGCGCGGCCTGCACCATCTGGTGTACGAGATCGTGGACAACGCCATCGACGAGGCTCTGGCCGGTTACTGCGACCACATCGAGGTCAAGATCCTGAAGGGCGACATCATTCAGGTCACGGACAATGGCCGCGGCATCCCCGTGGACATCCAGGCTGATACCGGTCTGCCCGCCGTCACCGTCGTCTATACCATCCTCCACGCCGGCGGCAAGTTCGGCGGCGAGAACTCCGGCTACAAGGTGGCCGGCGGCCTGCACGGCGTCGGCGCGTCCGTCGTCAACGCCTGCTCGGAGTGGCTGACCGTCAACGTCCGCCGCGACGGCCGCGAGTACGAGCAGACCTTCCGCCGCGGCGACCCGGACGGCCCGCTGAAGTGCATCGGCACCGTGGACCCCAGTGTCACCGGCACCCGCGTCACCTTCAAGCCCGACCCGGAGATGTTCAAGGACACCACCGTCTACAACTTCGAAACGCTGGAAAAGCGCCTGCGGGAAGAGAGCTTCCTGAACGCCGGTGTCAAGATCACCTTGACCGACGAGCGCGAACTCTACACCCCCGTCCTCGAGGACGGCAAGGAGGGCGAGCCCACCTACCGCACCGAGGTCATGTGCTACGAGGGCGGCATCAAGAGCTTCGTCACCTATCTGGGCGAGAAACGCGACCTCGAGGTGCTCCACCCCAACGTCATCTATCTCAAGGGTCAGACCGACCGGGGCATGGCAGAAATCGCCTTGCAGTATAATTCCAGCTACAATGAGCTGCTGCTGAGCTTCGCCAACAACGTCAACACCCCCGACGGCGGCACCCACGAAGAGGGCTTCCGCAGCAGCCTCACCCGCGTCTTCAACGATTATGGCCGCAGCCACGGTCTGCTGAAGGACAAGGACGAGAACCTTTCCGGCGCTGACGTCCGTGAGGGCCTCATCTGCGTTATCTCCGTCAAGCTGCAGGAGGCCGAGTTCGAGGGCCAGACCAAGGCAAAGCTGGGCAATACGGAAATTCGAACCCTCGTTTCCAACATGGTCTACTCCAAGCTGATGGAGTTCTTCGAGGAGAACCCCGGCGTGGCCAAGGCTATCTTCGAAAAGGCCACCCAGGCCGCCCGCGCCCGCGCTGCCGCCAAGAAGGCCCGTGAGCTGGTGCGCCGCAAGAGCGCCCTCGAGACCAGCCGGATGCCCGGCAAGCTGGCAGACTGCCGCGAAAAAGACCCCACCCGCACTGAGATCTTCATCGTCGAGGGTGATTCTGCAGGCGGCTCGGCCAAGATGGGCCGTGACTCGGCCATTCAGGCCATCCTCCCCCTGTGGGGCAAGATGCTCAACGTCGAAAAGGCCCGCGCCGACCGTATCTACGGCAACGACAAGCTGATGCCTGTCGTGCTGGCACTGGGCTGCGGCATCGGCGACGAGTTCGATATTTCCAAGCTGCGGTATGACAAAGTGTTCATCATGGCCGATGCCGATGTCGATGGTTCTCACATCTGCACCCTGATGCTCACCTTCTTCTTCCGCTATATGCGCCCCCTCATCGAGCAGGGCCATGTCTATGTGGCACAGCCCCCGCTGTTCAAGGTGCAGAAGGGCAGCACCATCAAATACGCTTACAACGACGCCGAAATGGCCCTGCTCTCGCAGGAGATGCCCGGCGCGAAGATAAACCGCTATAAGGGCCTTGGCGAGATGAACCCGGAGCAGCTCTGGGAGACCACCATGAACCCCGAGAACCGCGTCATCGTCCGCATCACCATCGAGGATGCCGAGAAGGCCGATGAGGCGTTCACCATCCTGATGGGCGATCAGGTGGAGCCCCGCCGCCGCTTTATCGAGACCAACGCCCAGTACGCAAAGCTCGACGTGTAATTGGAGGAAACAATGGAAGAAGATTATGTGATGATACCGGGCAGCGGTACCAAGATGATCATCCGGGACGTCAAGAAAGAGATCGAAACGGCGTTTCTGGATTACTCCATGTCGGTCATCGTGGCCCGCGCCCTGCCGGATGTGCGTGACGGCCTGAAACCTGTCCACCGCCGCATCCTCTACACCATGCACGAACGCGGCAACGACCCCAGCCATCCCTACCGCAAGTCGGCAGATACCGTCGGTGCTGTGCTGGGCTCTTACCACCCCCACGGCGACGCCTCCGTCTACGACGCCATGGTCCGTCTGGCACAGGATTTCTCCCTGCGCTACCCGCTGGTGGATGGTCAGGGTAACTTCGGCTCGGTCGATGGCGACCCCCCGGCTGCTTACCGTTACACCGAGGCCCGCATGAGCCGCATGGCGGTCGAGATGCTGACCGACATCGACAAGGACACCATCAACTGGGACCCCAACTTCGACGAGACGAAGAAAGAGCCCAGCGTCCTGCCCTGCCGCTTCCCCAACCTGCTGGTCAACGGCAGTCAGGGCATCGCCGTCGGTATGGCCACCAACATCCCGCCCCACAACCTCAGTGAGGTCATCGACGGCTGCGTGGCCTATATCGAGAACCCTGACATCGACCTGCCCGGCCTGATGGAGCACATCAAGGGACCGGACTTCCCCACTGCCGGTATCATCATGGGCCGAAGCGGCATCCGCGCCGCCTACGCCACCGGCCGCGGCAAAATTACTCTGAGGGGCCGTGCTACCATCGAAGAGACCAAGAATGGCCGTACCCAGATCATCATTACGGAAATTCCGTATATGGTCAACAAGGCCCGTCTCATCGAGAACATGGCCGACCTCGTGAAGGAAAAGCGCATCGAGGGCATCACCGGCCTGAACGATGAGACCAACCGCAAGGGTATGCGCATCGTGGTGGACATCCGCAAGGACGCCAACGCGCAGGTCATCCTGAACCAGCTGTACCAGTACACCCAGCTGCAGGATACCGTGGGCGTCATCATGCTGGCCATCGACCACAAGGTGCCGAAGGTCATGACCCTAAAACAGATGATACAGAAGTACGTCGAGTTCCAGGATGAAGTCGTCCGCCGCCGCACGCAGTATGATTTGAAGAAGGCCAAGGAGCGCGCCCACATCCTCGAGGGTCTGAAGAAGGCCACCGACATCGTGGATGAGCTCATCGCTACCATCCGCGCCTGCAAGGGCGGCATGGCCGAGGCAAAGGCCGCCATCATGGAGCAGTTCGGCTTCGACGACCCGCAGGCCGACGCTATCGTCAAGCTGCAGCTGGGCCGTCTGGCTGGTCTCGAGATCCTCAAGATCGAGGAAGAGCTGTCCGGCTTACAGGCAAAAATCGAGGATTGGGAGGACATCCTTGCCAACGACGCCCGTGTTCTGGAGATCGTCAAGAACGAGCTGCTGGACATGAAGAAGCGCTTCGGCGACGAGCGCCGCACCGAGATCCAGTCCGTCACCGGCGAAGTGGACATCGAAGACCTCATCGCCGAGGAGCAGTGCGTCTACACCCTCACCGAGGCCGGCTATATCAAGCGCCAGCTCAAGGCCACCTATCAGGCCCAGAAGCGCGGCGGCCGCGGCATTTCCGGCATGACCCGGAAGGAAGAGGACATCGTGCAGGAGATGTTCGTGGGCTCTACCCATGATTATGTCCTGTTCGTTACCGACAAGGGCCGCCTCTTCCGCATCAAGGGCTACACCATCGCCGAGGGCAGCCGCACCAGCAAGGGCAGCAACATCGTCAACCTGCTGCAGCTGGCCGAGGGCGAAAAGGTCACCAACATGCTCTGCTACCCCAAGGACGAGGACAACAAGGGCGGTTTCGTCACCATGGTCACCAAGCAGGGCCTCATCAAGCGCACCCCGCTGGAGCAGTACGCCAACATCCGCAAGACGGGCCTCATCGGCATTGCGCTCAACGAGGGCGACGCGCTGGCATGGACCCGCCTGACCACCGGCAATGATATGCTCATCGTGGCTACCCGCAACGGTCAGGCCATCCGCTTCAACGAGGCCGATGCCCGCCCGATGGGCCGCAGCGGCCACGGCGTCCGCGCCATCAAGCTGGCCGAGGGCGACGAGGTCATCGGCGTCTGCATCTGCCGCGAGGGCGGCACGGTGCTCACCGTCACCGAAAACGGCAAGGGCCGGCGCTCTGACATCGACACCTACCGTATCACTGCCCGCGGCGGCAAGGGCATCCGCAACTACGACGCCTCCAAGGACAAGGTCGCAGCCGTCAAGATCGTGGACGACATCGACGATGTGCTGCTGAGCAGTCAGGAGGGCATCATCATCCGCCTGCACGCCAACGAGATCCCCGTCCAGAGCCGCTACGGCTCCGGTGTCCGGGTCATGCGTCTGGGCGAGAACGATAAGGTGATGGTGCTGGCCCGCACCGACCACGACGACGAGGCACAGACCGAGAGCATCGAGGCCGATACCGAGGACGAGCCTACTGCCGAGCAGCTGGCGGAGATGGAAGCAGCCGATGAGGCATCGGCCGCCGAAGCTCCCGAGGCTGACACCGGCGACGAGGAATAAATCCCGGCACAAAAACATAAGAAGACCCTGTGAGGAAGTTTCTCTTTTGCAAGAGGATGACCCCACAGGGCCTTTTTGCTTTTTTGCACGAAAAAACGGGACAAACTTTGACGGAAATGACAGGCGAAATTTTAAAGTTCCATTCGATGACATGATTTGGCATGAAACGACCTGAATGGGTCATGAAACGACCTTGATGTTGGCGGGAATTGGGGTATCATTAAAGAGAACAATTATCATCATAGGGCAGGACCACGAAAAAATATTTTTTTCGTGGCGTGAGAGTGGAGTAAAATGCAGAGCAATGAGCCGTATATCGGAAGCGTCCGGTTTTTCAAAAACATCATTTTTTTGTGCTGCATCCTCGGTGTGCTCATCCCGACCGGGCTGGCGTTCCGCTGGCGGAGCCGGGCAAAGACGGCAGAGAGCCTGCTGGCCCAGAACGCCGTCGTGCTGACGGGCGAAGGGGATGAAGCTGCCGGCGAGGCCGAGGCGGCTTCGGCGGAGACAGAGCCGGAGGCCGACAGCTC
>OHOQ01000449.1_pt1 | contig 20667 bp, 20 predicted proteins | sample 1569881 | NCBI WGS metagenome assembly OHOQ01 (sample SAMEA3879596, study PRJEB24766) | human gut metagenome | biome: human-associated habitat; feature: feces | place: USA | collected 1985/1987 | reverse complement strand
ATTTTTTCTTCTTAACGTCTACTGAAGGCGGAGTTAAATATCTGATTTCTGATTGTTGCTGTGCCATGATTAGTTTTCCTCCTTTTTAGTTGATTTTACATTTCTTCTCTTAGCAGCGTATTCTGCAGCGTACTTATCCATCTTGAAAGTCAAGAAACGGATTACACGTTCGTCACGACGGTAGTTAACTTCCAGCTTCTCGATTACAGACGGTTCTGCTTTGAATTCAATCAGTTGATAGAATCCTGTAGATTTTTTCTGAATTGGGTAAGCCAATTTTTTCAATCCCCAGTTTTCTTCATTGATGATCTCCGCACCTTCCTGAGTAAGGATAGCTTTGAACTTCTCTACCGCTTCCTTCATCTGAACATCAGACAAAACGGGAGTTAAAATGAAAACGGTTTCGTATTGATTCATACTATTCGTTAATTAAATTAATTAATAATGATTTTTTATTTGCGCGGCAAAGGTACGACTTTTCAATTAAGAAACCAAGACTTCCCATATATTTATGCAATAAAGATTCTTAAAAAAGAGATATTTATCTTCCAAACTCTCTTTTCTCTACTTTATATATAGGTGAAATGTCGTATATTTGCAAAGTTGTTTAAACAATAATTACATGATAGAACAATTCAATTTTGACATTCAACTGATATTTGCCATTTTAAATGGAAAAGTATCGGCTGCCATTAACAGAAAGCTGAGCCGGAATTTCCGATTAAATGACATGGAAATTACACCGGAGCAATGGACCGTGCTACTCTACCTTTGGGAAAAGGATGGAGTTACCCAGCAGGAGTTGTGCAACGCCACTTTTAAAGATAAGCCCAGCATGACCCGACTGATTGACAACATGGAAAGACAGCATCTGGTTATACGAGTGCCCGACAAAAGAGACCGTCGGACCAACAAAATTCACCTGACAGAAAATGGAAAGAAATTAGAAGAAAAAGCGCGTTTCATCGCCAACAAGACATTAAAAGAAGCCTTACACGGACTTACATTGGAGGAATTAAGAATCAGCCAGGAAGTGCTTCGGAAAATATTTACCAACACAAAAGACTAAAAAAGCGGAATAATTCAGACTTGTCACCCTCAGCAAGAAGCATAAAAATCATTTCATTTGTCAAGCTTTTATAAAACGGCTTATATATATGCTCAAATTTCCGTTTTTTTTCACGAAATAATTTTTTGGATAAAAGAATTATGCTTTAATTTGTAACCATGAATAAATAAACCATAAAAAAGAAGACACACATGAAAAGCTTATTACAGAATTTAGGAGTGATATTGGTTATCATCGGTGCTGTGATTCTCATTGCAAGCTATGCAACAGGTAATGTGAACAACAACGCAGTATTGGGAGTTTCTTTGTTACTCGTTGTTGCCGGATTGATTTCATATATCATCCTGAACAAAAGAATTACAGATTGATTTTTTCAATCAACAGCAATAAAAAAGCCTGAATTAAACATTCAGGCTTTTTTATTGCTCACTTCCGAAAAGTCTTTATTCACCTTCCGGAGTAATCAATTTATATCCCTTTCCGTGAATATTGATAATCTCAATTGAATCATCTTCTTTCAGGTGCTTACGCAATTTTGTGATATACACATCCATACTTCTTGCATTGAAGTAATTGTCGTCAATCCAGATAGTTTTCAAAGCAAAGTCTCTCTGAAGAATTTCATTTGCATGTGCACAAAGCAAGCCCAGCAATTCAGATTCTTTCGTAGTCAACTTAGTCTGCTTGTCACCAATTGACAGAATCTGTTTCTGAGTATCAAAAGTAAAACGACCAATCTTGTACACTGTACTTTCACGGTTACGTTTTCCACGTACACGACGCAAAATAGCTTCAATACGGAATGTCAGCTCTTCCATACTGAAAGGCTTTGTAATATAATCGTCCGCACCAATCTTGAATCCTTCCAGAATATCTTCTTTCAGTGTTTTAGCTGTCAAGAAAATAATAGGAACTTCCGCATTTGCCTGACGGATTTCCTGTGCCAAAGTAAAACCATCTTTTCTTGGCATCATTACGTCTGTTACCACCAAATCATATTTACTCTTCAGAAAAGCCTTGAATCCAACTTCTCCATCTGGAAAAAGATCTGCATTGTAACCTTTTGCCTGTAAATATTCTCTCAAAAGCATGCCAAGATTCTCATCATCTTCGCACAGCAAAATACGCAATTTGTCATCCATATCTTATTCTTCTTTAAATAATGGTATAGTAATTATAAATTTTGTTCCTACATTCAATTCGCTTTCCGCCCGGATAGAGCCTTTATGGTCTGCGATTATCTTCTTTACATAAGCCAACCCAAGTCCAAAACCTTTCACATCATGCAAGTTTCCAGTATGAACCCGATAGAACTTATCGAATATTTTTTTCAAATTCTCTTTCTTGATTCCAAGACCGTTATCTTCCACTGAAATACACAGCTTTCCGTTTTCATTCCATGTACGGATTTTCAAGGCAATATCACGATCCGGACTCTTATATTTCACTGCATTATCCAGCAAGTTGAATACCACATTGGTAAAATGCATTTCATCCACAAAAATCACCGGATCCTGCGCATTCAATTCCGCCTCCAGCGTACCATTGTTTTTCTCTACTTTCAAACGGAAAGTATTCACCACTCCATTAATCAACTCATGTGCGTCAATTTCCTTTTTCTTAAGTGTCACACTCTGCCGTTCAAACATAGACATCTGCAACACCTTTTCTACCTGAAAACGCAAACGCTTCGTTTCGTCATTGATAACTCCTGATATATGCTTAAACATCACAGGCGATTTACCCACTGCCGGATCATTCAACATTTGGGCAGCCAACGATATGGTAGAAATCGGAGTCTTAAACTCATGCGTCATGTTGTTGATGAAATCATTCTTAATTTCAGTCAAGCGTTTCTGACGGAAAATAATGTAAATCGTGAAAATAAACGTAATCAACAAAACCACCGTAAAGATGATGGATGGAATCATAAACTTCACTGAACTGAATATGTAATTATCCAGTGTGGGGAAGAAAATATTCACAAAACCCATCTTAGCAGGAGGATCTTTTTCAAAGAGCAAACGAGAATAGATTTTTTCATCGTCATGCACATAATCTGAACAACGGTACACCTCTTTCCCATCCCGGTCTGTCACCGAAAAATGATAAGGAATATCGATGCCATTATTAAACAGTTCTGTTTTCAGGAAGTGGTCAAGCTGTTTAAAGTTGACTCTTTCTTTCAGAGGCTTGTCACTTGCCGTATAAAGAATATTATACACCACCTCATCCAGCAATGCACGCTGATACACATAACGTTCTTTCAGAATCTCCTGCAATGCACGCGATGTTTGTGGAATAGTTCTTCCCGTAGATATGACCACCTTAGGCACATTCGACGGCCGATTCATAATGGTCTTCAGCTCAAAAGTAGAGTAAGTAGAACCGTCAGGTGCGGTAATCGTATACTGATGATGTTCTACCACATTCTCGCCTGCATCGTTCTTTTCCTGGTATTGTCTGGACAACAATGCCGCACGTTCCTGCGCTGCCACATCTTTCTCCAGATATTTTTTCGTTTCAACCAGTTCCAGGTTATGCACAGCCTTTCCCAAACTGCGGTTTACATTCTCTTCAAACTGACTACGCCGCATTTTGACCATCTCCTCAATATAGCTTACCTGCAAATAAAGCAAGCTCAAGAAAGACAGTCCCATTACAACTCCTAATATCCAAATAGTCGATTTTTTCATACGGACAAATTTAACAACCTGACAAATACGACGCTAACAGATTAACAAGCTTTAAATAAGATTTTGTCGTATATTAACCATAAATCAAATTTTACCTGATAAAATCTACACTATCTATTATTTCAAGCAGCTATACATTACAAAAATAATAGAATTTTAGATTAATAACAAATAAATAGAGGGTTTTGTTTAAGCTAAGTTAAACAAAAAAAGCCGTGCTTTTTAAGAAACACGGCTTTTTTATCTATAAAAATCACAACTAATATTATGCTTCGTCCTTTTCTTGCTCTTCAAATTCCTTCATCAGCTTGGTCTGTACATCCGTCGGAACCAGTTCATAGCTGGCAAATTTCATAATAAATGAAGCACGACCTCCGGTCAATGAGCTTAAAGAAGTAGAATAGTTCGACATTTCTTTCAATGGAACTTTAGCACTCAACTTTTCATATCCCTTTTCACTGGTCATACCCATAATCATACCGCGACGACCCTGCATGTCACTCATCACGTCACCCAACTTGTCGCTCGGAACGAATACTTCCACATCATAAATCGGTTCCAAAATCTTCGGACCTGCATTCTTAAATGCTTCACTAAACGCATGACGACCAGCCAGCATGAAGGAAATTTCATTTGAATCTACCGGGTGCATCTTACCGTCGTACACAATAACACGTACATCACGTGCGTATGAACCAGTCAGCGGTCCTTGTTCCATACGGCTCATGATACCTTTCAAAATAGCCGGCATGAAACGGGCATCAATTGCTCCACCAACTACACTGTTGACAAATACGAGCTTACCACCCCATTCCAAGTCGATTACTTCCGTACCCTTCACGTTCATCTTATACTCCTGACCATTGAACTTGTACACTTCCGGAGCAGGCATACCTTCATAATAAGGCTCTACAATCAAGTGAACTTCACCAAACTGTCCGGCACCACCCGACTGTTTCTTATGACGATAGTCTGCACGAGCCGACTTAGTAATTGTTTCACGATATGGAATCTTAGGTTCATAGAACTGAATCTGCAACTTTTCGTTGTTTTCCAGACGCCATTTCAATGTACGCAGATGGAATTCTCCCTGACCGTGTACCAGAATCTGACGCAATTCCTTAGACTGTTCTACAATCCAAGTCGGGTCTTCTTCACGCATACGGTTCAACACCGCCATCATCTTTTCTGTGTCGGCTTCATTTACCGGCTTGATAGCTCTCGTATACTTCGGATTCGGATATTTAATGAAATTGAATCGGTTCTCACAATCCTTTCCATTCAAGGTATTGCCCGTCTTCACATCTTTCAATTTTACTGTACAGCCAATATCTCCTGCACGCAGTTCGTCCACTTTTTCACGGTTGGCACCTGCACATACATAAAGCTGTGCCATACGTTCTTTCGAACCTCTGTCTGCGTTGCTCAAATCATCGCCTTCATGTACCACACCACTCATTACTTTAAAGTACTGTACATCTCCGATATGAGGTTCCACAGCTGTCTTAAAGAAGTAAAGTGAAGTAGGACCATTCGGATCGGGAGGAACAGGAACACCACGTGTATTGTGAACTACCGGCATTTCATCCACGAACGGAACTACATTGCCCAAGAATTCCATCAAGCGACGCACGCCCATATCTTTACCTGCACATACACAGAATACCGGGAACATACCTCTGGCAGCCAAACCCTTACGGATACCTTCACGCATTTCATCTTCTGTCAGCGATTCAGATTCAAAGAATTTTTCCATCAGGCTCTCGTCGTGTTCAGCCGCAGCTTCCACCAGCGTCTTATGCCATTCCTGCGCTTTTTCCATTTCTTCTGCCGGAATGTCTTCAATAGTTGGAGCACCGCCGTCCGGTCCCCAAGAATATTTCTTCATTAAAAGTACATCAATCAACGAATTGAAGTCGGGTCCTGTACTGAGCGGATACTGAACCGGAACAACTTTAGAACCATAATTTTCTTTCAACTGTTCAAGCACATGGTCAAAATCGCATTTTTCACTATCCAACTGGTTTACCAGGAAAATCACCGGCTTACCCAGTTTTTCAGTATAACGGAAGTGATTCTGTGTACCCACTTCCGGACCATATTGCCCGTTCAATAACAAGATGGCTGTATCAGTCACATTCAATGCGGTAATGGCAGCTCCCACGAAGTCATCACTTCCCGGACAGTCGATAATATTCAACTTCTTTCCGTTCCATTCTACATGATACACAGTAGAAAATACCGAATATCCGTATTCCTGCTCTACCGGGAAATAATCACTCACCGTATTCTTGGCAGTAATTCTTCCGCGACGTTTTATAATACCACTCTCATAGAGCAAAGCTTCTGTGAGAGTGGTTTTACCTGAGCCATCATTACCGAGAAGGGCAATGTTCTTGATTTCGTTTGTCTGATATACTTTCATGGTATTTCAAGATTTAGTTTAGTAACGAAAGGATATGCTTTTCATATCTCTTATTTTTTAACGAAGCGCAAATTAGAGATTATAATTCAGAAAAACAATAAAAAGTTTCGTGTTACTAAACTATGTTTTCAGACATACAAAATCTGTATTCCTTCTTTCCTCCCATAAATTATCCGTATCTTTACACCCGTAAAACAACTTCTTACAGTAGATTAATTATGGCTGGAATCTATCTTCATATCCCTTTTTGCAAACGACGTTGCATTTACTGCGACTTCTTTTCTACGACAGAAAATGATAAAAAAAGCACATACGTACAGGCTCTATCCAAAGAACTTGAGCTGCGGAAAGACTATCTGGATGGAGAAATTATTGACACCATCTACTTTGGTGGAGGTACGCCTTCACAATTAGAAGAAAAAGATTTCATCCAACTTTTCGAAACTATTTATAGAATATATACCGTAAATCCAGAAGCCGAAATAACTCTTGAAGCGAATCCCGACGACCTGACACCTGAATACATAGCCATGCTGCGTACCCTCCCGTTTAACCGGTTAAGTATGGGCATACAAACCTTCAAGGAAGATACTCTTCGTCTGCTTCACCGCCGGCACACGGCTGCTCAGGCTCAACAAGCATACCAACATTGCCGAGAAGCTGGTTTCCAGAATATCAGTATCGACTTGATGTACGGACTGCCTGGAGAAACATTAGAAGATTGGCAAGAAGACCTTCAAACAGCCCTTCAGATGCACCCGGAGCATATTTCAGCCTATCATCTGATTTATGAAGAAGGTACTCCTTTATGGAACTTGAAAGAAGCACATCAAGTGGAAGAAACGGATGAAGATTTAAGTGTCTCCTTATTCAAGGAGTTGATACATACCCTCAAGAGTAACGGATATGAACATTATGAAATATCCAATTTCTGCCGCCCGGGATTTCATTCACGCCACAACTCCAGTTACTGGACAGGCAAAAAATACCTGGGCTGCGGTCCTTCTGCCCATTCCTACGACGGGACTTCCAGACAATGGAACGTAGCTTCTCTTTCTCAGTATATACAAGGTATTCAAAAAGGAACGCCTTATCAGGAAAAGGAAGAGCTTGATTTGTATACGCGCTATAATGACTTTATCATTACCCGCCTGCGCACTGCTTACGGCATCCCCACCCATATACTGAAAGAAACATTTGGAGAAGCCTTATTTGATTACTGCATGCGCATGGCTTCTCCCCATCTGAAACAAGGATTCCTGACACTCGATAATCACGTCATGAAGCTCACAGAAAAAGGGATATTTATTTCTGATGGAATCATGAGCGACCTGCTATGGGTAGACGATTAGATTATTTAACACTTTCCAGGTAGGGGGATATTCACATTTTGGCGTTTTCATTACAAACCCCTAAAAACAACGCATTATGGAAACTCAAAAAGTTATTCTGCCCTTCTTTTACGCATTATTCCATGCTGGTTTCTCGTCAGAAGAAAACTCGTCCCCTATTGGTTCACCACAAAAAGAATCGGCATTACATTCAGAATTAGCTCCCATTTCTTCAGAAGAATCTGAAAAGGAATAACCCCTACACACATTTTCTCTATCACACATTCACAAAAAAATTCCGGAATGAAAACCAGCTAACCGCTTTATTTCATTCCGGAATTCATTTTATTTTCAAAAGAATGTGCTAACGCTCTTCTTATTTAGCCAGACTGTATACAATGTCCATAATCTGCTTACCGATTTCATCAGCAGCTTCCATTGTAGAAGCTTCTGAATACACACGAATAATCGGTTCTGTGTTACTCTTACGCAGGTGAACCCACTTATCAGGGAAATCAATCTTCACACCGTCGATGTCATTGATTTCTTCATTCTTGTAAAGTTCTTTTACCTTCGCCAAGATAGCATCTACATCTGTTTCCGGAGTCAGGTCAATACGATTCTTCGCAATGAAATAGTTAGGATAAGTAGCACGCAATTCGCTTACTTTCTTTCCTTCGTGTGCCAGATGACTCAAGAACAAAGCAATACCTACCAATGCATCACGTCCGTAGTGAGATTCCGGATAAATCACTCCACCATTACCTTCACCGCCGATAACCGCATTAGTAGCTTTCATCTTGGTTACTACATTTACTTCACCCACTGCAGATGCATTGTATTCCATACCGTATTTACGAGTTACATCACGCAGTGCACGAGTTGAACTCAGGTTAGAAACTGTATTGCCCGGAGTATGCTTCAATACATAATCTGCTACTGTAACCAGTGTATATTCTTCGCCATACATAGCTCCGTTCTCACAGATAATAGCCAGACGGTCTACGTCAGGGTCTACCACAAAGGCTACATCACAAGTTCCCTTCTTCATCAGGCCCATGATGTCACCCAAGTTCTTTTCCAAAGGTTCCGGATTATGCTGGAAGTCGCCAGTCGGTTCGCAATACAATTGTTCTACATGCTGTACGCCCAACTGTTCCAACAACTGAGGCAATACCACACCACCAACAGAGTTTACGCAATCAATTGCCACGCGGAAATTAGCCTTACGGATAGCTTCTACGTCTACCAGTTTCAACGCCAACACGCTGTCAATATGTTTCTGGTTGTATGTATTATCTTCACGGTACTTACCGATATGTTCGATGTCTGCAAATTCAAATTCTTCTGCAGCAGCAATACGCAATACCTCATTACCTTCTGCCGCATTCAGGAATTCACCATGTTCATTCAACAACTTCAAGGCATTCCATTGTCTCGGATTATGGCTGGCAGTCAAAATAATACCACCGCATGCTCCTTCCATAGTTACAGCAAGTTCTGTAGTCGGAGTAGAAGCCAACCCGATATTTACTACATCGAATCCCATTCCCATCAACGTTCCGCAAACCACATTTTTCACCATTTCACCAGAGATACGTGCATCACGGCCCACTACAATCTTATTTGATTTATTGGTCGTAGTCTTACGAATCAATGTAGCATACGCTGAAGTGAATTTCACGATGTCCAAAGGATTCAATCCTTCGCCGGCATGGCCGCCTATAGTGCCACGAATACCGGAAATAGATTTAATAAGTGTCATAAATAAAGGTTTTTTAATTATTTAGGTTATCTTGTCATGTTATAGGTCAGCTCATAAAAACATGGATATACAGACTGAGTAGCCGAAGAAGTACCTTCACTATGCGGTACAATCAGTTTTACGCGAGCAATTTTCTCCGCATCATTGGTTCTTCCCGGTTTCAGATAACGCAGCGGAATCAACCAACCAGAAGGAACGGCTACTGTTCCATACATGCCATACATGCTATAAGAATCACTGCGGGTAAATGAAGCAGAATACGACTCACCGCTAATGGTCAGTTTAAAATCTTCTCCTTTAATCGTATACGAAGGATTGGACACGTGAAAATTAGCCAGCAATGTATCTCCTGCCGTTATACCTAAGTCACTGCGTGTCTGAAGTGCTATTTCCACGAAACGGGCCACCATATCGTATGTACCATCTTTCAGTACCTCCTTGCCCGGACCGCGGTTGTCAATATGCATATAGACACCGCTCTCCTCCAGCAACACATATTGATTCTCAAACGTAACAGAATCCTGTGCAGCAAATTCAGCTTCTGATATTTCCTCTATATCATTTTCCACAATATATTTATGAATAGCATCTGCCTCCTCTTCTTTCATTTCAGCGTAGGTCTTTCCGTTATTACAACTCTGCAGCGCCAACATTATCAGGGCAGTTACAGCCCACAACAAATAGTTCTTTTTCATCTTAATAAGCATGTTTACACGGGCAAATGTAGTAAAATGTCTCAAAAACATCCTTCCTATTTTGTCCAATTATGTCTAATATTGTTCAAGAATAAAAATTTCTCACTAATTTTTCAATAACAAGCTCTCATATTTCACCAAAGCCTGCTTAAACAAGTCTACAGCCTCATCCATCGTACCGTAAAACTCTCCACCGGAAGCATTCAAATGCCCACCTCCATTGAAGAATTCAGCAGCAACCTGATTACAGGGGAATGCTCCTACCGAACGAAGCGAAACCTTAATCATATCCTTCTCGGTATCTTCACGCAAGAATACCGAAAAGCAAATTCCCTTCATCTGAAGAGGAATGTTTACAAAGCCCTCCGTATCTCCTTTTACATAACGGAATTTACCCTGTTCTTCCTTTGAAAGACAGATTAAAGCAGCACGGAACTGAGGATATACCTGCATTTTCTCATAAAGCACATACCCCATCAGACGAAGACGTCCTTCTGAATACGTATTGAACACCTTACGATAGATGTCATCCTTATCAATGCCTTTAGACAGCAGTTCGCTGATAATGAAATAAATCTCACGGTTATTGGAGTTATAAGTAAAACCTCCCGTATCCGTCATCATTCCGGTATAGATACATTCTGCACCTTCCAAAGTAATGTCGTCAAAACATCCCAAACGGCATATCAATCTAAAAATCAACTCCGAAGTAGAAGAGATTTCCGGATGTGAAATAGTCACCCGACAAAAAGGTTCCGGATTCAGATGGTGGTCAATCATCACCTTTCTTCCCTGTGCATCTCTTACTGCATCTGCCATCCGGTCAATACGCGACAATGCGTTAAAATCAAGGCAACAGATTACATCTGCCTCAGCAATCAGCTTATCGGCAAACTCAGCATATTTATCATAACGAATAATATCTTTTGCTCCAGGCATCCACCGCAAAAAGTCTGGAAATGCATTAGGTACAATCACATTCACGGTCTTGCCATGTACAGACAAAAAATGATACAAGCCCAACGAAGAACCCAGCGCATCTCCATCAGGAGAAACATGGGTCACAATCACCACTTTATCAGCCCGGTCAAAATAGGTCTCAACTTTATCAATATGGGCCTGAAGAATTACTTTTGACAACATATTCTTTTTCTTAAACTTACACTTTTGAAAGGAGCAAAAGTACAAATTTATTTTTATAAACTACAGCACAACGGAATAAGAACCTTGAACAGAAAGGTCTGTATAAGATATTTTAAGTAATTGACATTCCATTATAAGCTTTTCACGGAAAGCATCATTCAGCGAGCTGTCCAAAATTACTTGCCGAATGGCAAACAGTTTATCCAACTGCGAAAGGCTCCCTTTAAATCCCTTACAAATATATGCATACTCCAAAGGAAAACGCGATGAAGCCTCATACGTTCTCCAGCGGGCATCATTCAATACAGCAATATGCATATTTCGAATACACAACAACCCCGTTTCAGAACGATGGGTGGAGACACAGTCTTTCTTACGGGTGTAGACTTCCGAACGAAAGAAATACAACTGTTCCGGAGCTTCTCCTGCATATTCCACACAAGACACCGCTACAAACAGATTACAAACCGCCAATAAACGAATCCAGTCGGAAGCCTTGCGGTGTATTCCGGATGCCCAGCAAAGATAAAGGCAAATAATCACTCCAGCCAGCAGACAGGCTTGAGGAGATGATAAATAGACGGAAGTAATCTGAGAGCCGGCCAGTTGCTGTACTCCCTGCATGGATTCATTCAAGATCAAAGTACCCCATTCCAACAAGGTAATCACCGTATTTCCCACTATAGGGACGGAAGCCAAGCATAACGCAGCAAACGTCAGCACCAGTATTACACCAGCCAATATAACTACAACCAAATTAGCCAGCAGAAAATAGGTCGGGAAACTTCCAAAGTAATACAGAATGAAAGGCAGCGTACCTAGCTGAGCCGACATAGACAGACTGAGGGTATTCCAGATATAACGCAGCACACGATTTTTGATACATAAGCTACGCGAGAACAAGGGATAAAACGCCAGAATGGAAAAGACGGCAGCAAAGGACAACTGAAAACTTATGTCAAAAAGGAAGAATGGATTATACACCAGCATCAGGAAAGCAGCCAATACCAGGGAATGCATACCCGAAAAACGCTCTTCCAGACAGAATGAGGCAAGGGTGTATAGACTATACATCACCACTGCACGCACCACCGACGAACTTAATCCGGAAATAAAGGCAAAGCCCCACAACAAGCAGACAACCAGCAGAGCCAGCATTTTGCGCCCGTGCTTCAGATAAGCCAACGGATAAAACAACCACAAAAGAATACATGAAAAAATCCCCACATGTAACCCCGACAACGCCAGTACGTGACTGGCACCTGCCGCGCTGTACATCGCTTTTAATTCAGGAGTCAACTCACTTTTCTCTCCGATTGTCAATGCCGACACCACAGCCTGTACATCCTCTTCCAATCCCCAACTTTGATACACATCTACCACCTTTTGCTGACACACCTTTGCCCGCTGCATGAAAGACAAAGAATGAGGCTTTCCCGTACAGCGCCAGTTCCCGGCATAAGCCAGAGCCGTTCCGCTAATACCTTTTCGCAAAAGATAATCCCCATAATCAAATCCGGTCAGTTCCTTTTCAGAAAAAGGACGTGAAATTTTTGCATAGAAACAAACACTGTCACCACAAGCTAAAGGACTTGACAGGGAGTCCGGCATCCACGACAAAAGGATATTCCGGTCTACCCTTTTCCATTTGTCACCCGACAACCGCTGCATCTCCACACGCACTTCCGCCCGAAGTGTCTTCCCTCTGACTTCCGGCACGCTTTCCACTATACCTTTATATATAGCGGGGTCTCCAGCCCAGCTATATTGCACCGTTTCTCTCTGATGAAGTACCGATATTCCTCCCCACAAGAAAAAAGCCCCTCCGGCCACTCCACCGAAAAGCCATCTCCACCGCCAACGGGAAAACCAGAAAACTCCTCCGCAAACTCCCACAAAAAGCAGCCATATCGCAGCCCCATATTGCCATGAAAGATTTTCCGGCCACCATGTGTCGAATAAAAAAATTCCGGTTGCCAGACAAATAGTCAACCGGAACAAAGGGTACGCTATCAAAGAATGTAAGGTTCCCAATACTTACTCCACATATTTCAACTCCTGAATAGCTTTTATCATATCCGGCGCCTTAAAAACAGAACTGCCGGCCACCAGCACATCTGCTCCGGCACGTTGCAGCAAAGGAGCATTTTCCGGATTGACACCTCCGTCCACTTCGATAAGAGCAGAAGCCCCACTACGGGTTATCATTTCACGAAGTTGCTCAATCTTTTTAAATGTATTAGGAATAAATTTCTGACCACCGAATCCCGGGTTGACACTCATAAGCAACACCATATCTACCTCTGTGATAATATCCTCCAATACGGAGACCGGTGTAGCCGGATTCAGCGTAACCCCCGCCTTCATACCCGCTTCCTTAATCTGCTGAATGACGCGATGCAAATGAGGGCATGCCTCATAGTGCACATTCATCATCATGGCTCCTAACTTCTTCACCTCCTGAATGAATTTCTCCGGCTGTACAATCATCAGATGTACATCCAGCGGCTTCTCACTAAGTTCCGCCACATACTTTAATACAGGAAAACCAAAAGAAATATTGGGTACAAACACCCCGTCCATAATGTCCAGATGCAACCAGTCTGCCTCACTTTGATTTATTTTTTCCAGGTCACTCTTCAAATCAGCAAAATTTGCAGAGAGCAAGGAAGGAGCTACCATAATTTTTTCCATCGATTTATTTTAGTTAATCAGATTCTTTTCAACAAAGATAAGCATCTTTTCTCATAAATCAACTATAAAAACTTATTTGGTCACATTAAAGCGCAAACCCAGCTGCAGATTAAAATTGAATGGATGTTCCTTTCGTATCGTCTCCACACCACTGTGGTCATCAAAATAATACGCGATTCCCGGTTCCAGATACAATCCAAAACGTGAAGTAAAGTTCACCTGTGCTCCAACTGCTGCGGTAACAGACCATTGAAGCGGATCTACATCTAATGATGTATTTTCAGACGTACGATTTCCTCCATTCGTTACTGTCACAGTTTCCAAATTTCCAGATACACATTTTTCCATTACTCCTCCAGCCGATGCATACACTGAAAGCCAGTTATTTTTCCAGATGGAACGATGCAGCTTAAGCGGAATACCTATATAATGCAATTTCTGCGTTTCCTCCACATACGATTTAGAGCCGGAATGAATATCAGAAGAAAGCAATGTATAGTTCAGTCCTGTTTCCAGTGCCCAGTCTTCATGAAACTGCCAGGCTACCGTCAATCCTACCGCAACAGGAATATGATGCTTTACCGTCGTTTGAGGAGCCTGTATGGCGTTTTCCAGCAACACCTGACTATAAGCCAGCCCATTATTATTTATCGGAGACATACTCAAATCTGAGGAAGTATAATAAGCCGAACGGGCTACAAAACTTCCCATTCCATCAAATGTATTCAAAGAACTGTAAGGTGTATTTCCAGCACCAACACCCACAGAAAAGCCTGAAGATTTATCCGACTTATTTTTCAATGCCCTCGCATTACGTTCCATCTGTTCCCGGTCGGCCGCGCGACTCTTTTTCACCTTCCGGCTTCTTTCTGCAGACCGACTAACCTCCTGCTGCTTTACAGCCTTTTCTTCTTCAACCGATTCTATTGGTGCTTCCTGTTCAGCCAATGCTACTGAAGCAGGAGCTACCTCTACTATTTCTTCCGGCACTTCTCCGGCAGATTTCTTAGAAGAGACATTGGCCAAAAGAGCCACAGGTTCTTTCTGGAAAGATTCAGCATGCTTTACTTCAGCCACTTGCTCATCTAAAGACGGAGTTTGTGCAGGCAAAGGAGTATCCTCCACCTCTACAGCCAGTTCCTGATTACGGAAGTCCGCTTCTGGAGAAGACCAGAACCAGTACGTCAGGGAAGACACCAGCAAGACCAGCACTGCCGCAGCTGCCTGCCACCGTCTCCATATCGGAATCACCTTTGGAGTCTTCGGCTCTTCCAGTTCCTTGGACAACTCGTCCCAAAGACCTTCAGGAAGAGGCTCGGAATAGTCCTCCATCCGGTTACGTAAGTTATTAATCCATTCTTTCTCGCTCTTCATTGCCTATAATTTCTTTCTATATTCATTTATTCTCTTAGCCAATAAGGTTTTTGCCCGATAAAACTGAGAAGAAGAAGTATGCTCTGTTATTCCCAGCAGCTGGGCTATTTCCTTATGACTCTTATCTTCAAACACGTATAAGTTGAATACTGTACGATATCCATCAGGAAGTTCTGCAATCATCTTCATCAGTTCAGCTTGAGGAATATCCTCCACCCCATTCTCATCTTCTTCCGCATCAGGCAACTGCTCCATCAACACTTCCTGTTGAGCCAGCTGATTGCGCTTCCGTAAATACCCCAACGCCTCATTCACCATCACACGCGAAAGCCATGCCTTCAAAGAACCGACACCCTGATAAGTAAACTGTCCGATGGATTGAAAAATCCGGACAAACCCATCATGCAACACGTCCTCAGCAGCCTCCCGATCTCCTGTATAACGAAGACAAATGGCCATCAGCGAACCGCCATACAGCTCGTACAACTCCTTGCGAGCCTGATTATCTGCCAGCTTGCATTTCGACGCCAATTCTTCTTCTGTCATATCCAGCTTATCGTGCTTTTGTTAGTAAATGATGAATGCACAAAAATACTGCACCTTTTCCTAATAAAAATCCTCATTAAAATGTTTTTAACAAAAAAGGGCGACGATATGCTCTACCGTCACCCTCACGAAATAATATTGCAAATTTTTTACTCTACGAAAGAATCTTCCACATGGCGATACCCGCGAAGGAAGTCAGCTACCTCCATTCGTTTCTTACCCGCCAGCTGCAAAGACAACACTTTGACAAACCCGTCGGTAGAAGCAATCTGGAAATACGTTTTCTTATCGGTTACAATGCTGCCAGGTTTCAGATTATGTGCGATAAATACTTTCTCTGTTTCAAAAATCTTCAATGCCAGCGGAGCGGCATCGCCCTGATGCAATTCCGTCCATGCAGCAGGATATGGAGAAAGACCACGTACAAAATCGTATACCTTTTTCACTCCAGCCTGCCAGTCTATACGACAGGTTTCCTTAAAGATTTTAGGAGCCGGACGAAGTTCCGTAGCAGCAGCCAACTGTTCCTGTGGAATGGTCTTCACATTTCCTTCCAAAATGGCATCCACTGTCTTCACCACCAGGTCTCCCCCTAAGTGCATCAGCTTGTCGTACACAATCTCCACATTATCCGTATCCGCAATGGGCACACGAACCTGGTCAATAATCTCGCCCGTATCAATCTCATGCTTCAGGAAGAAAGTGGTAATACCTGTTTCTGTTTCGCCATTGATTACCGCCCAGTTGATAGGAGCTGCGCCACGATACTGCGGAAGCAAAGAGGCATGCAGATTGAATGTACCCAAGCGTGGCATATTCCATACCACCTCCGGCAACATACGGAAAGCGACCACAATCTGCAAATCTGCTTTCAAGTCTCTCAGCTCGGCCAGGAAATTCTCATCCTTCAGCTTTTCTGGTTGAAGCACCTTCAATCCTTGCGACACGGCATACTGTTTCACCGGGCTCGGCTGAAGCACACTGCCATGCCGTCCCATCGGCTTGTCGGGCATGGTGATGACTCCCACCACCTGATAGCCTCCTTCCACCAGCCGCTTCAAACTCTCCACGGCAAATTCAGGAGTGCCCATATATACAATTCGTAAATCTTTCTTCTCCATATTTCTTTTCGTTGTTTATTCTGCTGAAAAATCCACCATCACCTGACGATAAGTAGAAAGTATACGCGATTTGGATACAAAACCGATGTACTTGTTGTCTTCGTCTACCACCGGCAAGTTCCAGGAGCCCGTCTTATCAAACTTATCCATCACGTCTTCCATGGAATCTGTCGTAATAATGCAGGCCTTAGGGGTAACCATAAAATTCTCTACCCGGTATTTGTGATACAATTCCTGACGGAACATGATATTGCGAATGTCGTTCAGTATTACCAATCCAATCAATTCATTGCGTACATCTACCACCGGGAACAGATTACGGCCGGATTTCGAAATGGCCTTCACCATCTCCGCCAAATCCATATCCGGACGAACCACCTGGAAATCTGTTTCAATGACAGTTTCCATGCTCATCATGGTCAAAGCCGCCTTATCTTTATGATGCGTAATCAGTTCTCCACTCTTCGCCAAACGCATGGAATAGATACTGTGCGGCTCGAACACGATAATAGTAAGGTACGCGCAGACCGACACAATCATCAGCGGCAGGAACAAACCGTATCCACCGGTCAGCTCGGCTATCAGGAAGACTCCGGTCAAAGGGGCATGCATGACGCCCGACATCAGTCCCGCCATTCCCATCAGGGCAAAGTTCTTTTCCGGAATGTATGTACCTCCCAACTGGAACTCATTGCACACATAAGAGAACACAAAGCCGGCAATACATCCCAGGAACAAGCTCGGTGCAAAAATACCACCGCAACCGCCACCACCGTTGGTCGCACTCGATGCGAAGACCTTAAACAAGATAATCAACAGCAAATACACCACCAACAGCTGCGAGTTCCCGTAGAAAAGAGAGTTATTCATTACCGTATCCCATTCGGCATTCGACCGTCCATTGAGCAACAGGGAAATGGTATCATAACCTTCACCATACAACGGCGGGAACAGAAAAATCAATATACTCAGCATGGCTCCTCCAATCAGGAACTTCACATACGGATTACTATAACGGCGGAAAATATTCTCAATCCAGTTCATGGAACGGGTAAAATACCAGGCCACCAGTCCGCAGAAAATGCCCAATGCAATGGCGTATGGAATACGTTCCAAAGAGAACGGATAATCCAGGTGAAACTGGAACATGGCTTCCGTACCTGTGAGCAGATAAGAAACAGAAGCTGCCGTCACACTGGTAATCAGCAAGGGAAGCAAAGAAGCCATGGTCAGGTCAATCATCAGTACCTCCAGCGTAAAGACCACACCGGCAATCGGTGCCTTAAAGATACCCGAAACCGCCCCGGCTGCTCCACATCCCACCAGCAGCATCAGCGTCTTGTGGTCCATACGGAAAATACTGCCCAAGTTCGAACCAATGGCAGAACCGGTCAGCACAATCGGCGCTTCGGCACCGACCGATCCACCACAACCGATGGTAATGGCCGAAGCAAAAACGGAAGACCATACATTATGCCGCTTGATACGGCTTTGCTTACGCGAAATGGCATACAGAATTTTGGTCACACCATGACTGATGTCGTCACGCACCACTTTTCGAATGAACAGTCCGGTCAGGAAGATACCTACCACCGGATACACCAAGTACAACCAGTTTACTCCTGTAGAATCAAAGTTTTCTGTCAGGAACTCCTTGATATACTCTACCAGGAACTTCAACAGACAAGCGGCCAGCGCCGTGCAGATTCCCACTAAAAAGCTTAAAATCAATACAAACTGCTTGTCCTTTATATGTCTCTCCCTCCAACGGAGAAAGCCCTGGAGCAAGCTGTTCTTCTCGTCTACAACTTTCATGAAAGAAAAAATTTATTCTCTAATAATTTTTACCACGCCCCCTTTGCCTAATTTGACAATGCTGGACGGTTTGGGGTGACCGGTTTCTTCCCGACGGTAATCCACCACATAATCCACCGCCTGCTTGATTTCTTCCGTGATTTCACTGAACACGGCCGGTGCAGGCTGTCCGCTGATATTGGCAGACGTAGATACAATGGCTTTGCGGAAGCGGAAACAAAGTTGTTTGGAAAACTCCTCCGAGGTGACACGAATACCTACACTGCCGTCGGCTGCAATCAGATTCGGAGCCAGATTTCTCGCTCCGTCGTAAATAATGGTCAAAGGTTTCGTAGTCATTTCAATCAAGTCCCATGCTACGGAAGGCACATCCTGTACATAAAAATCCACCTTCACCGGACTGTCTACCAGCACCAGCATCGCCTTGCTGTCAGCCCGCTGCTTTATTTCAAAAACGCGTTTCACCGCCTCTTCATTCGTCGCATCACATCCTATTCCCCACACGGTATCCGTCGGGTAAAGAATCACTCCCCCCTTCTGCAATACCTCGCAGGCTTTCTTAATCTCATCTTTCATCATATTTCTTTATTTTTTGCTGTCAAAAAAGTCATCAAAACAATTTTACAAACAGCAAAAATACAAATGATTTTTAGGATTTCCCAAGAATGTTTTGTTTTTTTGCAGAAAAGCTATCCACTCATTCATGCACACCGAACGAAAAATTATCCACATTGATATGGACGCTTTCTATGCGTCGGTCGAACAGCGCGACCACCCGGAACTACGCGGAAAGCCCATCGCCGTGGGGCATGCAGAGAAACGAGGAGTGGTAGCTGCCGCCAGCTATGAAGCCCGTAAATTTGGCGTACGTTCGGCCATGTCTTCACAAAAAGCGAAAAAACTGTGTCCGCAACTGATTTTCGTGGAGGGGCGGATGGAAGTTTACAAAAGCGTGTCTGCACAGATACATGAAATCTTTCACGACTATACTGACCTCATCGAGCCTATTTCGCTGGATGAAGCGTTTCTGGATGTCACGGAAAACAAGAAAGGAATTCCATTGGCGGTAGATATAGCCAAAGAAATCAAGCAACGTATCCGCCAGGAACTTCATTTAGTGGCCTCAGCCGGTATATCCTACAATAAATTCTTAGCTAAAATCGCCTCCGATTACCGAAAGCCTGACGGACTTTGCACCATTCACCCCGACCAGGCCGATGAGTTTATCCGCCGGTTGCCTATTGAAGCTTTCTGGGGAGTGGGCCCCATTACGGCCAAAAAGATGCATACCTTAGGTATTTATAACGGAGAGACCCTGCGTAAATGCTCGTTGGAAATGCTGCAACGGCAGTTCGGGAAAAACGGATTAATTTATTTCAACTTTGCCCGTGGTATGGACGACCGTCCGGTAGAAGCTGTACGCATCCGCAAGTCTATCGGCTGCGAACATACATTGGAAAAAGACCTTTCGGCAGAAATGTCACTCATCATCGAACTGTATCACGTGGCACACGAACTCACCGACCGGCTGAAAGCCAAGAATTTTAAAGGGAATACCCTCACGCTGAAGGTGAAGTTCGACAACTTCTCCCAAATCACCCGCAGTGTGAGTGTGGAACGGCCGCTCCAACGCCTGGACGACATTCTTCCACTGGCTAAACGGCTGCTGAAAGGAGTGGACTACAGTCAGCATCCTATCCGCCTGTTAGGCTTGTCGGTTTCCAACCCGAAAGAAGAAAATGGTATGAATGAGCACGTCAGTTCCGGACCTGTTCAGTTGGAACTGGAATTTAAAGATGATTATATTTAAAATACTCCCCACGTAGAGAGTAACCCATACATATAAATCCAACCCGAAAACTATTTCGAACTTTTAAACAAATTCACAGGCAAAAAACGCAAGTGCGTTCAATCTAAAACGCAAGTGCGTTTGACTTGAAACGCAAGGACGTTTGAAGTGTACTGAAAATAGTTGTCAGTTTGAAGATTAATT
>OHOQ01000443.1_pt1 | contig 20862 bp, 20 predicted proteins | sample 1569881 | NCBI WGS metagenome assembly OHOQ01 (sample SAMEA3879596, study PRJEB24766) | human gut metagenome | biome: human-associated habitat; feature: feces | place: USA | collected 1985/1987 | reverse complement strand
CTGCCCTGCTCCCGAAGCGGTTCTCTCGTTTCCTGGATTTCCACTGTTTCTCCTTCTTCCATTTACATTTCCTCCTTCCCAAAAGGATGCTGCCGAAAAACGTTCAACAGCACCCCACAAAAATATCTTTTTTACTAGCATTCCCCTGGTTTTGTCGTCATCAAGCGGTACAGCTTCGTATTCTTCGGGAAGCTGTTCTCAAATGGCACCAGATTTCCGGAACACCGGATCAAACCCTTACCTGCGCCTACATTGGTGATATAGGATAACTGGTTCTCGGAAATATTCAAAAGGGAAGCCAGTTCATCCCGGTCTGTGGTTGCCTGATTCAAAAGGATCAAAAACTCACTGTTTGCCAACATCAGTCTTGCAGTGTCCGATTTCAGAAGTTCCTCAACATTTTGGGTTAAACCTGTCACGAATCCATTGTATTTTCTGATTCTCTTGTACAGTCGGTAGAAGAAATTTGCACTGTATTCATAGCGAAATAACAAATAAAACTCATCGGCAAATATCCATGTAGTTTTTCCTTCTTTCCAGTTCTGAATTACCCTGTTGAAAATACTGTCTAAGGTAACCAGCATTCCCAGTGGCATAAGCTGTTCCCCCAGTTCCCGGATATCATAATCCATGATCCTGTTCTTCTTATTCACATTGGTCGGCTGTGCAAAGGTGTTCAGGCTTCCATTGATAAAAAGTTCGGATGATAATGCCAGTCCTCTTGCCTCTTCTTCCGGCTGTAACATCAGCTGTCGGTACATATCTTTCAATGTCGGAACTTCTCCGGTATAACCACTTCGGATATAATCCCTGTACACATCTGCAGCACAGCGATCCAGGATTGACTTTTCTTTTGCTGACAGATTTCCTGCTCCAACCAACTGTTCGAACACAGACAGGATAAACTCCGATTTTTCAATCAGTGGATTCTTTTCATTGCCGTAGGCTGCGTCCATATCCATTGCATTCAGGTGATTGTCTGATGTCGCAGATACTTTTACAACCTGTCCACCAAGAGCCTCTACTAATTTTGTGAATTCGGACTCCGGATCAAGAATCAGGATATCGTCATCGGTACTCAATGCCAGATGCACAATCTCTTCTTTTGCCGAAAAGCTCTTTCCTGATCCACTGACGCCCAACCGGAAACTGTTTCCATTCATCAGTTTCTTCCGGTCGGCTACCAGAAGGTTCTTGCTGACTGCATTCTGCCCATAATAGATACCTCCCGGCTGCAGGATTTCCTGTGTATGGAACGGGATTAAAACAGCCGTTGATTCCGTTGTCAGTGTACGCAGCGCATTGAGCTTTCGCAGTCCGTAAGGAAGCACTGTATTGAGTCCGTCCACTTGCTGCCACTTTAATGTTGACATCTGGCACAGATGCTTTCTTGCCACCGACAGGAGCAGTTCCGTATCGGAATCCAGTTGCTTTTTGCTGTCTGCCAGATGTACCATTGTCAAAATCCCGAACATCATACGCTGGTCTCTGGTTGTCAGATCATCGAGCATTTCCTTGGTTTCTTTTCTCTGAAGTTCCATATCGTATGGTACGATTGCCGAGAAGTTATTATTAGCGTTCTGCCTTCTCTGCCAGTTGGTCACGTTGGTTTCCACACCAAGCAGTCGGTTCTGGATTTCCCTTACCGCTTCATCCGTAGGAACTGGCAGGATATCAATCGACAACATCAGATTCCGGCTGAAGTCACACAGTTCTGAAATCATGTCATCTTTAACATAACTTGCATAATCCTGCATATACAGGACTCTTCCGTATCTGTCACCGATTTTAAAATGGTCACGTTCAAATTCCATAGAATCCGGACACATCCAGTCCTTGAAACTTGTTCCCTTCTTGGCAAATTGTTTCAGATCAAACGGAAATGCCTGTGGGACATCTCCCTTGAAGAAATCCCTGAAAATCTGGAGCCGGCTCTCTGCGTCCAGTCCTTCTGCTGTGGACGATAACTTTGCCAGATGTGTTACGATGTCTGTTCCGATACGTGCAAAATAGGTTCTTGCATCATCAATCGATCTTTTATGTACACTGACGGTCAGATACCGTTCCTGATAGATGCTGTTGTTTGTTCCTGTAATCTTAGACAGGAGCATTTCGTTGTATTCTTCCCGATAGTGGTCCAGTCCATCTTCCTTCATTGGAAGCAGAATAGACTTTTCGAATTCTTCTTTATTGATTCTCCGATTATTGATGGTAATTTGGGCAGAAATGCCGGAATCCAGTGAATTTAAAAGTTCGGAATAATCCAGAAACATTTCTGTCTTATTGTCCTTACTCGCAATATAATAGTTGATATCTGTAAAACGATATGTTTTTGAGAATTTCGTTCCCTGTTGAAAAATTCCATCCGGCCAGATCCGCTGGATGGGAATTGCCTGTTGGACGGATTTCGGAACTTTGAAACGTTCCTTATCCATCCGAAGTGCCTGACTTAAGGTTTTAATCAAAGGCATCACTCCTTCCCTTGCGTTTCTTTCTCTGTTTTGCTTCTGCTTTTTGCTCCCGTTCTTTTATGATTTCCGCTCCATCCTTTTGATTCTTTTCTCCCAGCGAGATGGTCTCCTGCATGCAGGAGTAGTAGATATCTTCCGACTGAAACACCAGTTTCTTCGGATACAGCAATTCGGATTTGATCACTGCCCATAAAAACTGTTCGGCTGTCATACCATGATATTTGAAAAAGCCACAGGCAGCAAATGGAGCAGCACCAAGCACACACAGCCATCCGGTTATTTCCTGTCCGGTAATATCACGCATTCCAAAGTAAATTCCGATTGCTGTAAGAATCGCAAGAACAGAACACACACATTGTCTCAGGTCCAGTCCCATAAACATGGATTCCTGATAGTCCCTGATTTCTTTGTTCATCTTTACTTCCATAAATTATCGTTCCTCTCCCCTGTTTTGTTTCTTCGTTTTCTGTGGTTTTTCTTTCGCTACTTCTATCCCGGCAAATCTACAGTGTTCCGCAACGCCTTCCGGATCAAATTCCGCAAGTCTTGCTAGATCAAACGCTACCTTCTGATAGGTTGCATATCCTGATCTTCCTGTTTCATTCAACACTTTTCCAAGTTTATGTTCCTTGATAAAATGAAGCATATCCTTGGTAAAATCTCCTGTTATAAAAGCCTCATTTGGCTCTAAGAACTGATAGGGCAGATTAATGGTTACATCTCCAAAATCTTCCCATTCTCTCCCTTCCTTATGGCAGAGTCCTACATATAAATTCCCATTGTTCCGATAAGAGCTCACTCGTATCGCTACTGTCTCACGTCCGAATTCCCAGTTATATCTTAATGTTTTCTTTGTATCCATATTTTTAACCTCCAAGTCCCATCATTTCTCTGACAATACGGTCAGATGCCTTAATTGCTCCAACCAACACCAATAAATTAAATACCAGTTCTCCTACATAGTTCCACACGATTGTAACTGCACTCAACTCCGTATCTCCGACAGCCGGAGGGCTTGCTGCATAAGCAGAAAAGATAATACATGCCAGTGCAATAATTGCCCCTTCCAGACATACGCCTATATAAGAACGGATAAAGTTCTTTCCAATGGACTGCGTGGGTTCTCCTGCAAATGAGGAAATCGGAATCGGGGCGATTGCCGTATACATATAGATTTTGAACATTCTGCCATACACTGTCAGGATCATTACAAATGACAATACAGTGATCAGCAGACTGCCAAGCAGTGTAACAATCCACAACGGAATGGATTCCAGCATTCCCACGCTCTCAATCTTATCTACAATCTCCGTTGGCAGTTCCGTCACGCTTCCTGCCATACTGGAGCCGCTCATTACGGTTGTCACGATTCCCTGCACGATGGAAAACAGTGCCTGCATAAGTTCCATTCCGTATGTGATTGCTCCCTGAGCAAGAGCAAACCGGATAAATGCTTTTAGCACATGTTCCGGCTTTTTCAGATCTGTAAAACTGCCACACGTTTTTATGATTCCGGCTGCAAAAAATAACACCAGTAATCCATAGGCAATGGCTGTCAGTGTATCATTGATATTGGTCATAATCCGCCAGATGCCGCCACCCTTAAAAGTTGCCGGATTTTCAGTCAGCAGAGTCCACAGTTCTGCCATCTTTTCACTCCATGTGGATAGTGCTGAGTTTAGATTCTGTACAATCCAGTTATCACTCAAAAACTCTCACCTCCCTGAACATATTTTTGAATGCAGGAGTACCTTCCGGCACTCCTGCTGTCTCCTGATATACTTTTTCAAAGAGGCTTACGCCATAATCAGATCCAGGATTTCTTTGGCGAACGTAATAATTACCCCTCCGGCCAGTGTCAGAAATCCATTTGCCCTCTGGCTTGGATCATGGCTTTTTAAAGACAGACCAACCTGCACAACACCAAATCCAAGCAAAATCAAACCGATCGCACGAATCAGGGAAAAAATAAAAGTAGACAAGTTATTGATAACGGACAGCGGATCTCCGGCTGCGAATGCGGTCGTTGCTCCGACCGTTACGGTCAGTACCAGTGCCATATAAAGACTCATCCACTTTTTCTGTTTTCTCCCCATCGGCATCGGGGTTGTCATTTTTTCAGTTGTATTCTTTTTTGTTCTATTCTTTTCTCCTGTGAGAAATTTCTTCAATACACATCACTCCAATCCATCAAAAAACTGCTATTCACCAAGGAAGTCCTCGGTAGACAGCAGTTCGTAGTCGTCTAATCTGTTAATGTCAATCTTTAGGTCGTCGTGAGCCAGTGGTGTTTTCGCATAATCATAAGGCGATGCACCACCGTCCTCTGTGTATCTGAAATTCACATGCTTTTTTAAATCATATTTATCGTCCATGATCGGACGCTCCCCACGAATAAACAAAATCGCTTTACGGTTATCTAAAAGCCGTATTTCATCCGGTGTTAAAAGTTCCCTTCCCGTCTGCTGATAGTTCACCGAATAGCTGCCGCTCCGTCCTTTTGTCTGTCCGTAAGTATTGGTATCCAAGGTCTCTTTTCCCAGCAATTCCGAAACATACTTGTGTCCTTCTTTTTCATTTCCACCCAAATATAAAAATTCATCGCAGTTACCGATAAGGCTCTCATACGAGTCTTTAAACAAGGCTTTCATCTGTGCAATGTTCTGGATGATGATACTGCAGGAAATCCCTCTGGAACGCATGGTTGCCAGAATCTTGTCAAAGTCATCCGGCAATGCTACGTTTGGCCATTCATCCATAATGCAGTGTACCGGAATCGGAAGCCTTCCTCCGTATTTCCGGTCTGCCACATAATACAGTGTCTGAAACAGATTGCTGTAAATCATGCCGACCAGATAATTCATGCTGGTGTCTGCATCTGGAATGCAGCAAAACAGTGCTACTTTTTTCTCCCCGATACTGTATAAGTCCAGTTCGTCCGTACAGGTCAGGTTGGCGATCTGTTTCAGATTGAACGCTGCCAGACGGACACCAACAGAAATCAAAATAGATTTCGCAGTCTTGCCCGCCTGCTTGTAAATCGCATACTGCTTGACCGCAATACTCTCCGGATCACGCATTTCCAGTCTCTCAAACAAAATATCCAGTGGGGACTGGTAATCCTCATCATCTTCTTTTACCTGTGCACTGCCAAGCATTTCCATGATCATTGGGAAGTTTTGTTCTTCCGGTGGTGCCTCATGCAGCAAATACAACATAAGGGCCTGTAAAAGTGCAGTCTCGGACTTTTCCCAGAACGGGTCCGAGCTTTGTGCACCTTTCGGTGTCGTGTTGCGGATCAGGTTGTTAATTAGTTTCAGCACATCCTTGTCATCCCGGACATACGCAAACGGGTTATAACACCAGGAAGTCTCCGGATTAATCAAATCAAAAACCCGGACTTCATATCCATTCCGTTCCAGAACACCTCCTGTTTTGCGCAGAAGTTCCGCTTTCGGATCTGTGATCACCATCGAGCAGTTGCACTGCATGATGTTCGGAATCGCATAGGTCCGGCTCTTTCCTGCCCCGGAACCTCCGACTACCAGCACATTTAAATTTCGTTTATGCTTATATCCATCCAGTCCCATGCGGAAATGCTGTGTAAAAAGCAGATTCTGCGTGTACTGCTTTTCGCAGTAACGTCTGCAGATTTCGGACACATTGCCCCATTTTGCGGAACCATGTTCCACGCCTCTTCTATAATTTCTTTTTTGGGATTCATAAATACCAATGCCTAAGAAATAGGCTGCTGTGAATATCAGAATACATTTGAACGTATACGGTGTATACGTGATAAAAAACGGCTGTTCGAGTTTTTCGCTCAGCGTTTCTAAGATTTGAATAAAATTCTTATCCGGTGTAATGGCACAAGCGGTAATCGCTGCCGCCCACCAGACAAATGGCAGAAAGACAAGATACAGAACCCAGTCCTGCTTTTTTGTACTTATCTCTGCAAGTCAGATTCTCTTTTCTTGCGTGGCTTTTCTTCTGGATGTCCCTGTCCTTCTTTCTTATGAAAGGAATCCACTCCCGGTATCAGTGAGAGACTTCTGCCGTTGTCCCACTTAACACCAAGCTGGCCTGCATCATCCACATACTGCACAGTTCCTTCCAGTCCCTGCGGCATACCCGCTTCTCCATCCATCGAATTCAGACAGATTCTTGTTCCTGCCGGATACTGTTCTCTAAGTCTTGCCACTTTTTCTCTTGAATAAATGACCAATCAACCACTCCTTTCTCTACCAGAACATGTGTCTGCTAGTATTCGGTTTTGCAACCTGAATAATAACTTTATCTATTCCATCACTATATCTTCCGGCTGCAAGATATTTACTTCTGAGTCTGTTCAGTGCCTTACGGATCTGCCTTTGTTCCCCGGCTGTAATCTGCAGTCGTTTCTTAGCGAGGTCGTATTCACTTACTTTTTTCAGAAGAGCTTTCGTTTCTTCCAAACATTCATCCTGCTCACTCTGCGCCTGTAGCTCATCATTCAGTGCCACCACGAACATATTTTTCATAATGTTATCCATCTTCAAATAGTATTTTGTCATCTGGCTGACCTCCTTTTTTGTTACACCAACCATATCACAAGACCTCCGTAATAGCTACTCCAACCGTCCAACTTTTTCACTTTTATCGTTCCGGCTGGTTCTTTGCTTTTTTCTCTTTTCCAGATGCTTTTTCATCCTTGGTTTCCGGTGTTTTTACAGGGTCTCCGATTGCGAACTCATCGGTTACATACTCCTGTTCCTTTGCACCAAAATTCCGTTCGATATGGTTTCGGATACTATAGGAAGCCTGACGGACATCATTTAAAAAGTCTCTCAGTTCCTGTGGATCTTTCTTTCCACATTCATTTCTCTGTGCAATATACTCCAGATTGAATCCGGTAACATCCACACCATAACGTTTCGCAATCACATAGGCTGCACAATAAGCCTGTGCACTGACTTTCTGTCGGCTGTAGGTTCCGGTATGCTGGTCCAGTGCTGCACATGCCAGTTCTCTGTTCAGTGCATGGAATGTCGTTACTTCACTCATTCCGTTGCGGATATAAATGGTACGGTATCTCGGATTGTACTGGGCCTGCACTTTGTCTGGCAGATTATCCTCAATCTGTACACGCACCGACTGGTCTTTTAAGACAGCTCCTACCAGTTCTGTCAGACTTCGCTGTGGGCGTTCTTCTAATGGCTTTCCTGACATCTGACTGATGTCAAATCCTTTTCCGATCGTATACCCTCTCCGCATTTCTCCGTCTTTTTCGTATTCAGTGGAAATCATATAAGTAATGCCATGCTCCCCTGCTTTTACTGAACGGTGTTCTTCTCTCCAGCGTTCATAAGACCTTACCACCTTAAAATCCGGATGCTGTCCGTAGATCAAAAGCAGATTCGGAGTTCTCTGTGTATTACACTCTGCCATAAAATCCAGAAAGCCTTTCAGTTTTTCTCCATCCTGAAAAACTCCCTGTGCCTGTGAATCTACTTCAGCCCATACCTCTTCTCTTTCCTGCTGCTTCTTGGCTGCATATTCTTCCTTTGTCAATTTCTGTTCAGGAATCTGCTGTTCTTCCGTTCCACCTGAAATCATATCTGTTAAATCCATATACATTACCTGCCTTTCGTTTTCATATTCTTACGTTTCTTCCTGCTCTCTCTGGCATTTTTCCGTCTGTCCGGCCTCTTACGTTTCTCTTCCTGTTCCTTACGGATATCTCCGAGTTCTTTCCGCACAGATGGTTTTTCATTCTTTTCTTCCCAGCTAGTTTCCCGACCGGAAGAAATATTTTTGTTGCGCGAGAAAGGTTCGGACGGATTCTTTGCTTTCCCCTCCTGCGCATGTGTAAAATTTCCTTCCGGGAAAGCCTCATCCCCGATCTGGAACATTTCTTCCGCATCATCCAGTTCAAATTCTATCTTGCCTTCCGGCAGGACAACGGTCTCTGTCCGTACATTCTCCCCGGTTTCTTTTTCCATCTGGTTCTCTGCCTTTTCCGGTGCATTCTCTTTTTCCACTGCTTCTGTAACCATAGAGCCTGATTCTGCTTTTACAAAATCCAGATTCATCCGGTCTAATACCCGGTTCATCTTTGCTGCATCATCTGCAAATACCATGACCTCTGTCTGATCCGGATTCACCTTATCTTTGATGACAACATATAAGATACCTCTCGCTTTGGCTTCTTTCGCAAATTCTTTTAAACGGTCACCCGGAACGGTAAAAAATTTCATCGGGCGCTGTTCCTTTAACATTCTGGTAAGCCTTGTTTTCCCTCTTGTCTTTTTCTGATCTTTCAGGGCGGCCGCAATAAAGATTGCCACATGCTTTGCCACATTTCCGGTAATCTTCAAAGAGTATTCCATTCCTTCCAGACTGTACCGCACCACCTGATCTGCCGGTTCTGCTCCGTAATTCATACTTATCTCACCTCCTGACTCTCTTTTTCTTTGTGTTCCACACGTTTCTCATTCTGGTTTTGTTCTTCTGCCTTTCGAAGTCTTTCTTCGATTTCCAATGAATGCTTTTCAATCCGGACGGTCATACGGACTTCTTTTCGGAGATTTTTTAATTCCTCATTGATTTCGGACAGCCGTACTTTTCCACTGTCTTCACTGTCATTCCGATAGAGCTTTCTGCGTTCCTTCATCAGTTCTGAAATCTGCTTTTGTAACGGCTCACGGTATGTGGCAAGCTGTTCTCTGGTCGTAATGTCATGCTTCATTAAAAACTCAATCTGTTCAATCCTCTGATCCAGTTTCCGGATATCCTCTCTGATGGCATACGGACTTCTTCTCGGTCTTTTTGGCAGTACTCCCATCTGATATAGATAGGAATAATATAATGCCTGTATCCCGGTCAGTTTCCTCTTTGGAGGAATCTGCACCGTCTTTTGATAGATGCGTTTTACTTTTGGCTGTAAGATCTGTCCACGGATCTCCTCTTCGGAATAGTTTTTTCCAAGAGACCGTAGCCGGATGTACCGTTCCATCCCCGGAGCCTTTAAAGCGACATATTTCCGGTTCAGTTTCCATGTGTATCCACGCTTTTCCATTTCTTTTAAGAATTGTGACCAGGAGTAGCTTTCCTGTACAGACTCCCTGATATCCAGACGGATCGCACTTCTCCATGTCGGTTTCCCTTCCTGTTCCGCTTTCCACTGTACATAAGGGATTGATTTTTTCTGGTCGAATTCAATGATAGACAGGCCATATTTTCTGCACAGCTCATCGGAGATCTTCCGGATCTCCGTATAATAACTCTTTGCATTACTGTGGTACTTACGCCCGTCTGCCATGCTCACAGAGTTCCAGACAATGTGGTTATGATAATGTCTGGTATTCAGATGCGTTGTGATAACGACTTCATACTGTCCCTTTAAGAGCCGGTCTGCCAGTTCCTGTCCGATGAGATGTGCCAGTTCCGGTGTCACCTCACCTTCTGCAAAACTCTGTACCAGATGGTATCCTTCCACACCGCCCATCTTATGGAATCTCTTTTTTGTTGCCACCATATCTGCATACGCATTTTCATTGGTACATCCGATGGTATCTTCGAAGACCGCCTGTTCCGTCTTTGTCCGGTTCATGGCATAATCAATGGCAGCCTCCAGAGAGTCTGCTTTCTGTGTGGTTTTTTCTTTGTCTTTCACATATTCGATGGAACGGTCCAGGCGGTGGACGGGGATAACACTTGTATAAGCCATCTGTCATTACCACTCTTCCTTTACCAGATGCCATATCTCTTTGGTAAGCCGGAGCATTTCCTGCACACTCTGCTCACTTGCCATTCCCGAAGCATTCGCAACATGGGCAAGCTGGTTCGCATTATTGCACAGACCCGCTATCTTCCTAAGCAGTTCCGGGTGATGCTCACAGGGTTTTGCGTGTACCTGTGCTCCTAAGATCAGCGAACGCATAAACTCTTCCCGACTCAGTCCGCTTTTTTCCACCTGTTCCTCCAATTCCCTGAGTTCCCTTGCATTTAACCGCACCGGGATCACATGGTTTCGTTTTCGCATTGCATCACCGTCCCTTCTCTTTTCTCTTTCATCATATCGCCAAGCTCCTGATCCGACCGTTTCGCAGTCACCATGCAACAGGTCACCACGACTCCGAAACAACCTCCACACATCAATGCGATCATAATCATGACTCCGTCTCTTAACATAGCTTATCCTTCCTTTCCATGTTCATTTTGTATTCGGGGGATTGGGGTTCTCCCCAAAGTGCGTTTGGATATCCAAACGCTATGCTTGCAAAACGAGTACCACCAGTTTCTGTAGCACCGGATTAACTCGATTCTGATTTATTTTGATTCTTTTATCTGTACCAGTCCATCAAGTGTCGTACAAATGATATGGAGTCTGTCTGCCATACTGATTTCGGTATTCATTGTTCCTGTCACTTCTTTCCCACATACAACTACCATCCGGCATCTCCGCAAAAGAATATGGGACATTCTTCCATATCCCTGCATATCTTCTGCATCGGACTCTTCCAAGAATGGTGAGAATACAAATCTCGGACAGATTGGTACATACCCAAGTTCATAGATTTTTCTGCAATATTTCTGCACTTTTACCCGGCTTTCTTCTGCTGAACAGCACACATAAGCCAGCGCCTGTTCCATACGCTCCATCTCCTTCCTGCATCCAGTTGGATGCCATGCATTTTCTCTATAAAAAACAAGATGTCCAATTGGACATCCCGGCTACTTTTCATCCTCTTTCTGCTCTGCTTCTAATGCAATTCTCACTCTGTCACTTCCCAGTTTGTAGTAGGCATCTGTTACCTCAATTCCCACTGCACGATAACCTGTCATAACCGCTGCAAGGACAGTCGTTCCTGCTCCGGCAAACGGGTCCAGGATCAGACCTCCCGGTTCGCAAATCTGAATGACATCTTTCATAAGCTGCAATGGTTTCTCTGTCACATGAATCCGGTTCTGCGGATTTCCATATCGGAAAACACCCGGCAGACAAGATACCGGACGGTTGATCGGCATCGGTCCGTTACTGCCCCACACAATATATTCAGCCTGCTGGCGGAAACGGCCTTTCTGTGGACGGGAGTTTCCCTTATCCCACACCGCTGTTCCTCTCCAGATCCATCCTGCCCACTGCAATGCATCGGTAATCGATGGATACTGACGCCAGTCAATGAACAGACAGATCGGAGCACCTTTCTTGCAGGCTTTCCGCACATCATAAAGCCACTCAGCCATCCAGTGTGTCCAAGATCTCTGGTCTTTATTATCTCCATCGAAATCCGGAAGTGCATTCGCAGCACTCATACTGCTGTATTTCTGGTTTGTAGTACGATTTCTTTCATTCTGCTTTGTTCCACCGGACGCATACGGTGGATCGGTAATGACTGCATCAAAGATTCCCGGCTGGAATGCTTTGACCAGTTTTAATGTATCTCCATGTAATATTTTCCAGTTTTCCCCTTCAGTATATTCCTCCGGGTATGTTCCCTCTTTCATAAGTTCTTCCAAACTCAGGCCATTTGTCATAGGCATCATCCTTTCTTTTCTCAGCGTTCCGGCTGATTTTTCTTCTTTGTCTTTTTATTTTCTTTTGATGGTGGACTCAACTCGGTTTCCACATATTCACTGATAATCAAAAGTGCTTTGTAATAGTCCCCACTTTCCAATACCCTTTTACACATTTCTTTTGCTTCTGCTGTCTGTTTATTCTTTTTCAAAAGAGTTGAGGCATCGCCCATAATGGAAAAAATATTCCCATTATGTCCAAGGAGCTGTAACTTGGGACGTTGTTTCTCAGGCTTTGTCGGAATCTGCTCTGTTTTCTTCTCATACATTTTCGGCTGTTCTATATCAGGATGCCAAAAATGCACATTCAGCGTTCCTCCATCTACCTTGATATCCCTCTGCTCAAATCCTTCACCCCAACCGTCACTGTACTGTCCTGTAATGTATTCAGTGAATTCCTGTAGTTCTTCCTGACTTAAAAGTTCATTTAATTCCAGTTTGGTACATCCGTACAGGATTCCGTCTTTGTTTTCTATCGTAACAACTGCACTTTGTATCTTTCCCTGAATGGACTCACTTCCATCAAAATACTGCATAAGGTCATCTTCCCCATATCGGTTCAGTTCCTCACGGATCGCACTTTCATACCAGGCAAGGTCTGTCCCATCCAAAGGCATTCCATATGCATCATTTTCTGTCCACTCTTCTTCCCATTCCGATTCTTTCGAAATAAGATTTCCAGTCAGTTCTGTCAATAGATTGATGTGTATCGTTTCTTTTTCTTCCATTTTCTATCACCTGCTTTCCAATGGTCTGTCTCTGCACAGATTCGTCTGCTTTCTTTCTTTTGCAAGATCTGCATAGTCTGCCCCTTCTCTTTCCGGCAGGTTGCTGATTATCTTGTATCTTCCTTCATAATGCTTTTTCATCTGTTCTTTTGCCCATCTTCCGGCAAAATCATTATCCGTACAGATTTCAATTTCCTTGATTTCCGGATGGTTCTTAAGGAACGCTTCCAGTGCGTCCGGTGGCTTTTTAAAACGTTCACTCTGTATCTGTGCGTTTTCTTTCGGAGCAGCAATTCCCCCAAGGGAAAGCCGGTATTTATCCTGCTTTCCCTCTTCCAGTGTCATATGTGCCAGTGCATCAATACACGCTTCATATACGGCAACTCGCTTTGTTTCTCTTTCCGGTGGAATGCAAAAGCTGTACTTTTTTTCACTCCCGGTCTGCTCCATCTTGAATCCCTTCCCGTTTTTTTCATAGATTCCTCGCAGGAATGCATATCTTGCTTTTCTGGATTCATCTTTCCCAACAAAAACAGCGTTATGGTACGGGACACTTTCATAAAGGATTTCATGTGAAATACAATATGTGATCACTTCATCGCTGATTCCTCTGTGGTTTAAATAAGCCCTGATTCGTCTGCAATTACAATGCCTCTCCGGCAGCTTAAATGGCAGTTTTTCCCTTTCCACAGCCTGTGTCGGAATAAAAGACGGACTCTCTTCGCACAACAGTTTTACGGCATCTGTAAATTTCATTCCATCTACTTCAATCAGAAACCGCAGTGCGGACACGCCACCGATATCTCTGGATTTCCAATGCCATTTGCTGGACAGTTCATTGATTTTAAAACTGTCATGATCCGTCAACTGCCATTCATTTCTGGTCCTTGTCTTTTGCAGTCGCTGTGCCTGATGCGTTCGCAAATACTCATACGCAGTCATATTTTTTGCTGCCTGAATCTCTTCTTCCGTTACCCAGGGCATTACAGAATTGCGTCCTGAAGAGCCAGTACCTTATCCGTCCGCTCCCAAGGAAACTCCTTTCTTCCAAAATGACCAAAAACTGCCGTCTGACGGAAAATCGGACGATTCAGTCGAAGGGATTCCATGATCTGAACGGGTGTCACTCCAAACACCAGTGGGATTGCTGCCGCCAGACAATCATCCGCACACACTTTTCCTGTACCAAAGGTGTCTACCTCAATCATAACCGGCTCTGCTACTCCGATTGCATAAGCCAAAGACACCTGACACTTGCTTGCAAACTCAGCAGCTACTATATTTTTGGCGATATACCTTGCCATATAAGCTGCCGAACGGTCTACTTTCGAACAGTCTTTTCCCGAAAATGCACCGCCGCCATGCGGAACCATACTGCCATAAGTATCCACCATCAGCTTTCTTCCGGTCAATCCGGTATCTGCATCAAATCCTCCGCACACAAATTTTCCTGACGGATTGATCAGAATCTTCGTATCCTCATCCGGCGGCAGTAATCTGAGTGCTGAGCGAAGCACTTTCTCTCTGATCTCGGCATCTAACTTCTTCAGGTTCTTTTCTGCACCATGCTGGCAGGAAACAACAACACTTTCCAGTCTCACTGGTTTTCCATCTTCATATTCTACGGTTACCTGTGCTTTTCCATCCGAAAAGATATCTTTGATATATCCGCTTCTTCTGCAAGCCGAAAGTTCACGTGTGATCCGGTGTGCCAGAACAGTCGGCATTGGCATAAGCTGCGGAGTATCATCACAAGCATATCCGACCATAACACCCTGATCTCCAGCTCCCCTGCTTCTATCTCTTATCTTTGCACCAATATTATCCCGAAATTCTTTCGACACACTCACTGCTTTCGCAATATCTGGACTCTGCTGGTGTACAAACGTATCCATTTCTATTCCATCTGTACAATATCCGCATTCTTCCAGAACCTTTCGGATCACATCAAATACTGGCGGCTCATATCCGCTGCTGATTTCTCCTGCCACAAACACATTTCCTCTTGTGGCAAGGACTTCACATGCCACTCTCGAAGATGGATCATAACGCAGACATTCATCTAAGATTGCATCTGCTATCTGATCGCATACTTTATCCGGGTGTCCTTCTGTTACTGATTCTGCTGTATAAAAACGTCTCATCTTTCTTCTCCTTATCTACAGACAGGGCAGGAGCTGCTCTATGCACATCTCCTGCCCTGTCAGATTGATTTATCCTGTAATTCTTATTTTATTTTTCTTCTGTTTCTTCTTTGTTTTCTGTCATTTTTGACTTTTTTCTGCGGTATACGGTCACTCCTGCAGCTGTTCCGGCAGATGCCAGACCAAGCAAAATAAATGCCCATACTTTCTGGTTGTCACCTGTTTTTGGTGCATTTGTTTTTTCTGTTGTTTTCTCCGGTGTTCTGGCATCTTTCATTTCTACTTTCTGGACTTCCATTGTATCTTTCAATGTGAATGTAACATCTTCCGCAATCTCGTAACCATCTGGCGCTGTGATCTCACGCAGAGTAAGTTCTTCATTGACCGGGAGCTTTGCAACGGAATGTGGCTTTCCATCCGTAATCCACTCTTCCAAAACAGTTCCATCTTTGCGGATGATCTGAAGCTTTGCCCCTTCCAGTTCTTTTCCGGTTGTTAGGTCTGTTTTTGAAATTTCCACTTTGGAATATTCATCTTTCATCTCAACCTTTGTCACACTTCCATCTTCTTTGACTTCAAACGTCACATCGCTGGCAGACACATAGCCATCTTCATAAGGAGCCAGTTCCTCATGTAAGGTATAACTTCCTTCCGGCAGTCCGTAAATGACATGTTCTTCCTTCGTACTAATCCACTCTTCCACAACAGTTCCGTCTTTATCAATGACCTGCAGTTTTGCTCCTTCCAGCTCATTTCCGGTTGTTGCATCTGTTTTGGTAATACGTGTTTCTGTCGGCTGATTCTCAACTTCTTTGTTCAGTTCAATCTTTGCAAGATTCTGATTTTCATAGGTTGCGTCTACATTCCATACTTCCTCATTTGGAAGATATCCGGCTTTTCTGACTTCCTCTTTGACATAATATTTTCCATGTGGAAGGTCACTGTCAAAGGTCAGATTTCCGTTATTGTCGGTTGCTTTCTTTTCCAGCAGGGTATCCTTCTCTACAAGAACTTCTCCCTGATTAGAAACGATATCTTCCCCGGCATACAGTCCGAAGATGACTCCTTCCAGTCTTTCTCCTGTAACAGAATCCTTCTTTTCTACCGATACGGAAACTTTCTGTCTTTCATTTTTATAGGTAACACCTTCATAAACAACTGCCTGTGTATCATCCTCTGCTGTCATGGTAAATTCTTTCTGTTCTGTATTCAAGACAAAATTCTCTCCTGCTACAACTTCTTTCAGATAATAAGTTCCCAGTGGCAGATTGTTGATAACTGCCATTCCCTTTTCATCTGTAGTCAGTTTGGCTACCAGATCATCTTTCTCATATCGGACAACTGGATTTCCTGCTTCGTCCTTTGCTCCGTCTGGTGAATAGATGGTATCTTTGGCATATACTTCGAATTCAGCACCTTCTACTCCGGTTTCTTCATATTTAAAGCCTTTATAAATACCTGTTTCTTCTTTACCAGATACAGCATTTCTTACTTTAGAGACCAGTGCTTTTACTTTTGCCAGAACAGAATCTCCGGTTACTTCGGTAAGCTGTTCTCCCTTTTTCGTCAGGAGCAGGCTTCCTACCTGTTCATCGTTTTTCTGTTCTACCTCTACAATCGCTGCTCCTGTATCTGGATCAATCTGATGTGCAGTGTTTGAGGATACTGTAATTACAATACCGCTCTGTGGATTTTCTTTATATGTTCCTTTTGTAGTCTGCTCTAATGGTGAAATAATCGTTGTTCCATCATACAGGGACTCTTCACTTCCCTGTCTGACAAATCCTTCCGGTGCTTTCACTTCTTCGATTCGGTAGGTAGCGCACTTCAGTTCCTGCGGTGTGATCAGATATCCTTCCTCGTTTGTTTTGAATACACTAATCTTTTCTTTCTTCGGATACTGAACAACCTGTTCCACATATTTCTTATTTGTCACATCGTAAATCTTATAAGATGCTCCGGCCTTTAAAACGGTATTTCCAGTCTGTGCATCCTTCTTTACGATTTTCAACAAAAATTCAAACGGACGGTCATCAAATACTCTCCACTGCATTGGTTCTCTGCTGTCATTTTCCACATTTACAACAAATGGATCAATGGTTTTCAGATTCTCCGGGGTAGTGCTTTCCACTACAACATAACTTCCATACGGCAGTTCCGGGCTGACTGCATATCCTTTTGTATCAGTGATCAGTTCTGGTACTGGTACGGCTGTTCCATTCTCGTAAGTAACTGCAACCTGCTCTTTGCTGAAGTCATAATTCTTGAAATCACTTGCTGTATAGCTTTCTCCATTGGACGGTTTCAGTTTCCCATTTTTCACCTGTGTCAGGTCGCTGATCAGATATACCTTAAATCCTGCTCCTGCAACCAGGTCTGTTTCTGTCTGCTCTCCATCTTCACTGACTTTGATCAACTGGAATGCCTGTTTCTTTACCAGCTCTTTTACCGTAAGGTCTCTTGTCACTTCTGCAACATCCTGACCTTCATAAGTTACGGATACTTCATATTTTGTAGTATCCAGTGTATATCCTTCCGGTGGAGTGATTTCTTTTACATACATTTCTCCAAGGTATAATTCTGAAAACTCCAGTGTTCCATCATCTCCGATGACTCCCTGCGCGATCAGGCTGTCTTGTTTATACAGAACTCCTGTTGTTCCATCCGGATGCACGATGTCCTCTTTTGCATACAGACCATACACCGCACCACGAAGAGCACTGTCCCCCTGTGCCTTAAATGCAAGTGTTTCTTTATCAATCTTTGCGATTTTTACTTTTCCGATGACTCTCTCATCTGTTGCAGTTACAGACAATGTCTTTCCGGCTGTAACATCTACTTTATATACTTCTGTATTCAGTTTGTACCCTGTCGGAGCAGTAACCTCTTTTACATACACAGTTTTCAGTGCGGAATCAAAATAATCGCTGGCTGCTTTTCCGTCTGTTCCGGTTGCAGTCATCGTCATTAGCAGATTTTCGCACTTCTTATCGGTGTAAATACCGTAAACTGCTCCAGATAGTGGGTTCTGTGTATTGATATCTTTCTTTGTCAACTCAATACGTGTCATATTCAGCCACTGTACGCTGAAGCTTACCGGAGCTGCTGTTTCGCTTTCAAATACACCGATATCCTGTTTGGAATCTCCGGTCGTCAGCACCAGCGTTCTCCATGTCTTTCCGACAGAACCATATAAGCTGCCGGAAGCATAACTGCCTGTCAGTAATAAATCCGCAGACAGATAGAATGTATCTCCACCATAAATCTGGATTTTTCCATTTGTAACACTTGTTTCTTTAGAAAGATTATGTGCAGTCACATTTTCCGGTACACTCAATGTCACATAGTTTCTGTGATCTCCAGACAGTGTGATATTTGGTGTTTTCTGGATGTTTCCATCCCGTACTGCATTCAGCTTTGTGCTTGAAAAGCTCAGTTCACCTTTTGGCGGTTCTTCCTGTCCGAACAGATAATTGATATATGCGATAACCCCTGCATTTACAAGGTCATTGTAATTACATCCGGTAAATCCGGCTTCTCCTGCGTAAGCGTAGCTGGCTGCAATATGCGTATACACATACTTTTCATCCTCTGATTTCCCGGACAGATAACTTCCTGTCAGATCTCCTGCCCCGCCATAGCCATAGTAAAGGACTTTCTGCAGATTCTTGTTACTGTCCAATACCTGTGCCACATAACTTCCACTCGGTGGGGATGCTTTCTGGGACTGGAGACAGTATGCTATCTTTCCATTGACTGTAAACAGACAAGTAAGATAATTTCCAAGATAACTTGGATAATAGATCGTTCTTCCTTTTGTCAGTGTGACTGTTGAACCGCTGCTTGTGGCTCTTTCAGCCGCAGACAGTACCATGACATTTCCTTCTTCAATATCCTCTTTGAATTCTTCGATTGCCTGTGCAGATGCATCTTCCCCGGATGCCTCGATTTCTACATCGGTATAGTTCTGCACAGGCGAGTCCGAATCATCTTCAGATTTTGTATCTGATTTTTGCTTTTCCCCACCATTGTCCTGTGCATGTGCCTGACCTTCCGTATCCGTCAGGATCACCTTTCGGTTGATGGTATAGCTGTCACTCTGATCCTTTGGTACAACCATGTAAGAGGCAATGTAAGTTCCGGCTTTGTCCGGATGGTATTCCCCACCATTTTCATCTTGGATGCTGATAAGCGTAACATCCTCTTTTTCTGCATCATAATGGATTCCTTCCATACTGGTTTCCACTGCAAATGTTTCATCCGAAATCTCTTTCGTAATATCGTCTGCCGTAACTGCCTTTTCTTTCTGACTCGTAACCGCCTGTTCGGATGCCTGTACCTCCTGCCCCACATCCGTCTGCTCGGCAGCGAACGCATTGGCACTGCTTAAGGTACTGACGCCCATCAGGACAGCCAGTCCAAAGGCTGCGATTCTGGTTTTTAAATTCTTCACCTTCATGTGTGTTTCCTTTCTGATAATAAATACATTGTTCAGTAAAATACCGCAGAAGGCTCTCCCTCTGCGGTAACATTTATCTTGTATATTGCTTTTCTGCTTTTTTCATTTCCTGTCTGGTGCGTTTTACTGCATCCATCACTGCCTTTGTCGGCAAATCATTTTCCAGACATCCTTCCAGAATTCCATCCAGATAAAATTTCGATGGTCTTGCCGGAACATCCTTATGAGGGGAGTTCATCGTGTATACGAATACTTCCCTTAAAGCTCCAGCCTGATCCTTTACCTGAATGGTTTCTTTCCCATAAAAATTTGGAAATCCTTCATAAAAATCCAGATTCTTTTCACAAGCTTCTGTGATCCTCCATAAAACTCCATCCACACAGCTTCCTTTTTCCGGAAGCACAGTTGCAACGCCATTTCCCGGAGCTCTGCCACGAAATGCCAGCCGGTAATCTTCCAGCCGGACATTTCCAACCACTTCCGCATCCGGACAGCGGAATCTCATCTGCCCCAGGTTCATGTTACTGCCATATGCAAAATAATATCTCTCTTCTATTTTTCTCACCTCGATCTGACGTCATCCGTCCTTTGCTTTTTCTTCAGACACTCATACGTGCTTTTGTCATATCTCCATGCCAGATCACCTTCCAGATTTGCCAGCAGATGTTTCCGCACATTTTTATATTCTTCTCCGATTAATCCGAGCCGCAACAAAAACGTTCGGAATGTAAACGCCGGGTTTTCTGAGATCGGTGTCTTTTTCATCTGGGTGGATCTCTGATTGATCGCCTGTGCGGAAATCGCAAGTGCCAGTGTAATGTTTGCCCTCACTTTTCCTGCATGAAGGGTACTTTCAAAACAGCGCCACTCCAATGTCCCTTTGGAAAATACAGCATGGAGGTTTAACGCATAATACCGGGTACTGTCATAATGATTATGACTTCCATCCCTGCCTCCATACCAGACATTTCTTACCCGGTCCATCGTAATGGATTTGTTTGGCATTTTTCGGATTTTTTCCAATACCTCCGGACGCACCTTCTGACAATAGCTGTACTCTCTTCTTTCCTGCACTTTCAGTGCTTTGAACAGGATATCTTCCTTTGCGTACATAATGGTCAGCGCATTTTTCAGACTCTGCGGTGTATGGTTCGCCGCATCTACATGAACATGCTGACCACAGGACTCATTGACAAAACCTCCATGTCTTCGCAGACAGCGTACAACTTCCTGTAATTTCCCCATCTCATCATAGGATAATTTCGGTGATACCATTTCTGTTGAATATTCTCCACCTGCGTCTACAATTCGACCGTATACTTTCCGTTGTGTATAAATGCTCCCATCAGACATAAATTTCCACTTTTTTCCTTCCAGATCTATCACTGACCAGACTCCATAAGTAGTGCCGTCATAATATGCTTCTGTTCCAAACATTTCAGCAACAACTTCTGCAGCACGTTGTCTGGTAATCCCTGTCATTTCGATTTCTGTGCCAAAGT
>OHOQ01000428.1_pt1 | contig 21322 bp, 20 predicted proteins | sample 1569881 | NCBI WGS metagenome assembly OHOQ01 (sample SAMEA3879596, study PRJEB24766) | human gut metagenome | biome: human-associated habitat; feature: feces | place: USA | collected 1985/1987 | reverse complement strand
GCAGCATCCCGCTGTTGCGGTACCGCTCCGGGTCGAGGGTTTCTTCCCGTTTCAAGCGTTCCAGCCACTGCTTCAGTTCCTCCCGCAGGGCGGCAGTCATAAAGATGGTGCGGCAGGAGGCCTCGGTCTTGGTGTCCTTCAGGATGAGGGAGGTCTTGCTGCCCTCCAGCTTGTCCGGGAAGATGCGGAGGATGCAGCCCTTGTCCACCTGTGCCAGCGTGTCCTTCTGCACCCGCTGCATGGAACGGTTGACGGTGAAGGTGCCCATGCCGTTGGCAGCATCAAAGTCGATGTCCTCCGGGGTCAGACCTGCCACCTCCCCTTCCCGCAGCGCACCCACCAGCGTCAGGTGCACCGCCAGATGCAGGATGGGGTCCTCCATGCTGTCCAGTGCTGCCCGCATCTCCTCCACCTCCCAGATGCTGCGCTCTTGGGTGGTCTTTTTGGGTGCTTCCACCGGGACAGGGCTTTTGATGAGGATGCCCCACTCCACCGCCAGCAGAAAGGAATTGTGCAGAAGCTGGTGGACCTCATGGAGGGTAGTGCCGGAGAGGGTGCGCTTCTGCTGCTTGGGCGAGAGGTCTCGCCGTTTGCCGCCCACATACTGCCCGCAAGGGGTCTTGCTCAGGGTGTCGTACAGGGCTTCGATGTGGTATGGCCGCAGCTTCTGCATCTGCATCTCCCCGATATAAGGAATGATGAGGTTCTGGATAAGGGCCAGATTGGACTGGTAGGTTTTCGGTGCCCACTTGTGCTTGCTGCACTGCTTGGGTAGCCAGTCCATCAGGAACTCTGCCACCGTCACCGTGGACGGGATCAGGAAATTGCCGGTCGCCAGCTCATGCTCGATCTGCTTCTGGCGTTTGACCGCCTCCTCTTTGGTGGGAAAGCTCTCCCATTTGTCGCAACTCTTGCCGTGCTCGTCCTGATAGGTGTAGCGGACACTGTAAGAGCTGCCGCGTTTCGTGATATATGCCATAGATTTGCCTCCTTATCAAGCTGCCCGGTAGAGCCATGCATCGAAACTGTCCTTCGGGATGCGGATGCTTCCGCCTGCCCGCAGGACACGGAACTCGGTGGTGCTGTTGCACAGGTTGTAGGCGGCACGCTGGCTGATGGCCAGCATCTGTGCGATCTCTTTTACCGTGTACACCAGCTTAGTGGTCTCAGGGCTGTTGGTCGGAGACTTGACGGCATTGGTTTGAGTGACCACCTCCATTGTAGCCGGAACAGAGTCCGACTGCAAGAATTTTTTCGTATAATCTTCAAATTTCACAGATGCGTTCTTCTCAAAATTCATATCCATATGCTTTTCTCCTTATACTTCATGGCGCACCACAGGTTCCTGCGTGCGGTTTTCATAGAATCGAATGACCTCCGGCGGGATGCTGTCCAGCGTTTTCAGGGCGGCTTCATAGTCCTGCCGCAGCTTGGCATCCTCCAGACGCTTCAAGACGCTCCCTTCCTTCGCTTTGTCCAGCGAGGCAGAGAGCGTCTTGTTCTTCTCTTTCAACTTTTCGTTTTCGGTGGCGGTCTTGGTGAAGGCTACGTTGTACTTTCGCAGCTGGTCCCTCATCCGTGCTACGTTGGGAATATAGCTGTCCAGCACTTTGCTGATCTCCGCCGCACGGCTCTTGCCGTTGAAGGGGTTGATACCCACCAGCAGGGCATCCAGTTGCTCCTTCTGCTTGGTCAGTTGGGTCATCTCTTTGAAGATACGAGGCGGGATATGCTCCCGCCCGGTCTGGCTGGCGCTTTCGCCCCGTTCCAACTCCGGGTACTGCTTGACCATGTGCTGCCAGAACTCGTCCTGCCACTTCACAAGGTTCTTGCGGTTGCCGATGATGTCCTTGGCACTCAGCCGTCCGTCTGCGGTCAGTGGCACAAAGCAGAGATGCAGGTGGGGCGTTTTCTCGTCCATGTGGACAACAGCAGAGAGAAAGGTATCCGGGCACTGTCTGCCCTCCAAAAATTTCAGGGCGTACGCAAAGTACGCCCTGATCTCCCGGTTGGTCTTATCCTTGAAAAACTCCGGGCTGGCGGTGACAAGAGCCTCCACCACCCGCACGCTGTCCTTGCGGACACGGCAGTGGGCGGTAGCTATCATGCGGTCAGCTTCTTCCCGGTACCTGCCCTGCGGCTGCACCAAATGGAGGTTGTAGCGGCTCCGGTCCGTGTCGATATCCGGGTTGCTGGCGTACTGCTCCTTGGTGCGCTCGTTGTGGGCTTCGATGGGGCTGATGGCAGGCCCCTTGTACTTTTTGAACCTTAAAATGCCGTATTGGGCTTTCATAGATCACGCTCCTTTTTTTGTGTACAAAAAATCTGTACGGACTTCAAATAACCTGTACGGTTCGTACGACGTACGGAAATCTGAAATACAAATGATAACACGTTCAAATTTGCTTCAATTTGCCGTACAGGTTCGTACAAGTACAGACCGTACAGGTTGTACGAACTTCTTCCGTAAAAAATGCACTTTTTACGGGCAGGGGTGAACAAGCGGTTCGATGCCCACAAAACCCCGCACCCTGCGGCCACCGGGCAGGTAGATGTTGTTGGTGGCTTCAAGGTTATAGCGGCGGTCGTTCTGTCGCAGTTCTGCGCTGAAACGGATCGCCGATACGCTGTGGCAGACGTTGTCCTCGCACCACTGCTTATAAATGTCGTAGAACTCCTTGGAGCTGATGGAGTAGTCCGCCTTGAAGCGGAAGTAGCCCTCGGATTCCATGAAGTCGATGACATTGTTGCTGCTGCGTTTGATGGTGTCCACGTTGGCGGCGGCTCGTTCGCTGACCGTGAAGCGGAAATCGTTCTGCACCAGCCGGTGCAGCCCTTCCAGACACCAGAGCAGGATGCCCTCCAATTCGGCGCACATCTTCTCCACAAGGAAAGGGTCATCCGTGCGGTCGGCAGGCTTGTCCTTGGTGGTCAGGATGAGCTGGCGGCGAAAGAAACCGTCCGAATGGTCATACAGCGAGGTCAGCGCACCGTTGCCGAAGCAGAGGAACCGGGCGTAGATGTCCCGCTGGTAGCTCTGGACACCCTTGCGCTCCAAGTCCAGCTTGGCCTCGGCGGTCACGATGGTCTTGATATAATTCGTCTTGGGCAGGGCGTTCATATCCATATCATCGTCGATCATCAGCAGGCGGCGTTCCAGATCGGCACGGGCAAAGCGGTTGTTCTCCACTTTCTGGACGCTGCCGTTGCTGGCGGCATCTCCCATGAGCCGCTTCAGCACCAGCCCGATGCGGGACTTGCCCTCGCCGCCCTTGCCGACAATGAGCATCATCTTCTGCCCCTTGGTGCTGGGGATCAGGCAGTAGCCCAGATACTCCTGCAAGGTGGGGATGTCAGCATCGTCCAGCAGCTCGTGCAGAAAGGTCAGCCAGCGGTCAGGGCTGGCGGCTTTGGGGTCATACCTCACAGGTAGGCGGTTCTGGCAGAACAGGCGGCTCTCCTGAAAAGAGCCGTCCGGCAGATGGTACACGCCGTTCTGGAGGTGGATGCAGTCCTGCTCGATGGGGAACGGGTCGGAAAAGGCCAGCAGCTTGATGGTCTCCAGAATGTTGGTGACCTTTTTGGACAGGCCGGAGGTGACATATTCCTCGATGTTCTCCAAGATGCGCTGCTTGATCTCGCTTTCGTCCTCTACCGGGCCGTCCAGCGTGTACAGCGTACCGTTGACGCATTTCAGCGGCCACTGTTCCAGAAAGGCACGGCCAAACTGGACTTCATCGATCTTCTTGCCGTTGTACCAGTCCGGCCATAAGGGGTTGCGGGAAATGTTTTTCTTCATGTGGTAGTTCTCCTTTAAAAAAGTAAAGTGGTGATTATCATAATGATAAGCACCACTTTAGGTGAATGAATCGTCAGGCGCACTTTGCCAGAGCAAGGCGGTCGGTGCGCTCCTCCAGCATCAGCAGGTACGACCCGGACAGCAGCTGTGCGGCGGCAGCGGCCTTCTGCTGGGGCGTCCCAAATGCAACGCAGTCCGTCAGGTGCTCGATGGTCTCGGTCGTGTGGAGGGCTTCTTCAAACCGTGGGTCATGCGGTTCCTCCGGGGTGGCGGGCTTGTAGCGCTCCTGCCAGTCGTGCAGCAGGTCGAGATAATCGGTCAGCACCCGCAGGCAGTAGGCGATGTCTGCCCACTGCTCGTCCGTCAGGCCACGCTTGGGCGGCAGGGCGATGGCATTGGCGGGCGGCTTGTCCGGGTCAAGCCCGAAGTCACTTGCGAGCTTCTCGGCGGCTTGCCGGGGGTTCAGGTCAAACAGCTTGGCGGTGAGGTCGATGGCATCTCCGTTGGCTCCGCAGCCAAAGCAGTAATAATAGGTGTCGTTCAGCTTCATGCTGGGGTCGCTGTCGGAATGGAATGGACAGCACACCATGCCATGGCGGTCGGGCTCCATGCCGTACATCTCTCCCACCTGCCGAACGGTGATGGCGGACTTGATCTTTTGATATAAACTCAAAATTTCTCCTTTGCTCAAAGGCTCTGGCACGGATCAATTTGATCCCTGCCACGTTCAAAGCCGGTCTCCCTTGCTGCCTCCCGACAGGAAATCTTTTTGGACTCTGTGTCGGCCCCATGCAGGGCGCTCGCTCCCCCGATGGGAGGTCTTGGCGGTCTGGGCAGTTCGGACGGTCATTCTGTTCTCAAGGTTCTGTTATGAAAGATATTTCAGAGGGCTTTCGCGGGAAGCCCTTAATATGTTCGCTGCTGGGGAGTTAATATGTTTTCTTTCTGTCTATAGGATAGCACCACGATGGCCGCTGTGCCGTATATCCATAATGTCGGAAAACAGGTGCAGAAACTGCAAAATTCCACGCTTATGGACAGGAACCGCTGGAAGTGGTATACTGTGCAAAAAACATCGGAGGTGCGACCATGAACATCAAGCTGACACTGGGAGAACGGCTCAAAGACCTGCGTGTGGAGCGGAATCTGAAGCTGGAAACGCTGGCTGAGCAGACGGGTCTGTCCAAATCGGCGCTGTCGAAATACGAGAGCGACGATATGACCGACCTCAGCATTTATGCGGTGACAACGCTGGCTGAGTTCTATGGCGTGACCACGGACTACTTATTGGGCGTGACGGAAAACAAAAAACGCCCAGATGCAGTCCTTTCGGACTTGCATCTGAGCGATGGCGCAGTGGACGTATTAAGGAATGGGAATTTCAATCATCGGCTGCTGTGTGAACTTTTGGAACATCCCGATTTTTCCCGGTGGATGACCGACCTTGAGATCTGTGTGGACGGTCTGGTCAGTGACCGCATCCGGGATATGAATGCCATGGTGGAAGCCACCCGGCAGGAACTGGAAAAGCGATACCATGCCGATGCAGAGGACCTGACCATGCGGACGCTGAAGGCGGCGCAGATCAACGAGGACGAATATTTCGGGCAGATCCTCTATGATGAGCTGGCGGCGATCCTGAAGCAGATCAAAGCGGCACATGGGACCGATAAGACCACGTCGGACGGCGCAGCGGTCGAGCAAGCGAGGAAGCAGCTTGAAAATGCACAGAAGTTTGAAGGTTCTCCGTTGGAAAAGAAGATGAATGTCCTGATGGGACAGATCGGCATCGACTATTCCAAGCTGACGAAAGAAGAACAGATGACCTTGCTGCGAGTGTTCAATAAATCCTCTATGTTAAAGCACCGCACAAAGGCCGGGATGCGGGGCAAATACAGACGCTGATTATTTACCTTGCGGCTTATAGGGAAAAACGCTGCTGCGGCAGGAAGGAGAACGTACACCATTGGTTCCTCTGCAAGCCTGCGCTGGGTGGGCAGAAACCATTAGCTGCCATCCCCATCCGCGCATCCTTCTGCCGCAGAATAGGTGCTTGCCGGAGCTGCTCACAGTCCCTTTTCCGCATCAGCCGGAACCAAGGTGTAACACACTAGACTTTGCAAACAAAGTCGTGTGTCACGAAACCCCGGCACGGTTTCTTTGGATTCTTCCGGCTATTGCGTTGCTTCCCGGTTTCAGACAATAGAAGATGCGGGCGTCAACTCGTACACATGATCGAACTGGGCTTTACGTTCGTCGCTCAGGTGATGGCTAATCAGGATCAGGGTCAGGTCAGGGTTGGACAGCAGGCTCTTCTCCACGATGTCGGCGTTCTTCTGGTCCAGGGCGCTGGTGCCCTCATCCACCAGCAGGATGCTGCGGTTATGGATCAGAGCACGGGCGATGGCCACGCGCTGCTTCTGGCCGCCCGAGAGGGCGTTGCCTTCCTCGCCCACCGGCGTATCCAGACCCTTGGGCATATTGGCAAGGTCGCCTGCCAGGGCGCTGTCACGCAGTGCCTTTTCCATCTGCTCGTCGGTAAAGTGCTCACCCAGGGTAATGTTCTCACGGATGGTGGTATTGAACAGGAACACATTCTGTTCGATGTAGCTCATTTTCTGCTGGAGCTGCTCGGGCGTGTAATCCCGCACGTCTCTCTCGTCATAAAGGACCTTGCCCTGGTAGCCGGGCAGCCAGCCCAGAAGAATCTTCAGCAGGGTGCTCTTGCCGCAGCCGGAGGGACCGGTGAGGGCGTATTTGCCGCCTTTCTTGAATTCCGCGTTCATGTGGACCAGGATCGGCTTCTTTTCATCGTAGCCGAAAGAGACATCCTTGACCGTAATGCCTTCCTGCAGGGTAGGCAGACCGAAATCAGGAAGCTGCGCCTCGCCGGCATGGATGGTAATCTTATCGAAATAGGGCTTGCTGGCCGAGAAGGACACTGCAAGTTTGGACACCTGGTTCAGTCCATTATACACGCCGGCGCAGATGGTACCGGTGCCCATAAAGGTGGCCAGAGGAATCATATCATTGAGGATCAGGACACCCAGCAGGATGACAACGGCCACTTGGCAGACGGCGCTGACATAGGCCAGACCACAGCCGATGCCGTCCTTGTTGATGGTCAGTTTGTACTTGGCCTGCTCCATGCTGTCGCTGGCTGCATCGACTCCGCTGGTAAACCGTTCATCCTTGCCAAAGAAGCGAAGCACATCGTAACCTGCCAGCAGATCCTTGATTTTACTGACGCTGTCAGCCTGGCTGGCGGCACAGGCTGTGCCAACGGTTCCCAACCGTTTGCTGAACAGACGAGGAACGAAGATCATAACCAATGCGATGACCAGAGAAATCACCAGAAGCAGCCAATGAATGGATGCCAGTGCAACGATGCCGAACACCACCTGTGCCGCAGAACCCATGATGGTGAAAAACGGAGTCCAGGCCATCTGCTCAATCTGGTTCACGTCGTTGGTAAACTGGGAGAGGTACTCGCCGCTCTCCTGCTTATGATACTCCTGATGGGTCTTGTGCAACAGGCCCGCTGCCATATCCCGGCGCAGAGCGTTGTTCATCCGGCGCACGGCCCGGCCCTGGAAGAAGGTCTCTGCAATCAGGCAAAGGACCACGGCCAGCCAGGTCAGCAGAAGAAGAATGATCCGAATGGTGAAAGCCCGCAGATCACCGTCCAGCAGTCCCTGGGTGATCTGAATCTGTACCAGACTGGTGCAGACCTGCAAACCATAGGCAACAACCATACAGATGGAGGCCGCTGTAACAGTGGGCCAGCACTTTTTGAGATAATACTTCATGATTTCCACCTCTTCTGTGATCGTTCCATCTGTCTCTATGAACAGTGGATTGTGTGCTTTGCTCTTTCTGATTCAAATTGTAGCACACAGGATGAGGAATAAACATATCGTTTTGCGTTAGTTAACTGATTACACACATTCTGATTTTCTATAGAGGCAAACTGTCTTTCCATCAATAATTTCAGACTTTTTGCACTGCATATTCATGCAGCGCAAAACATTCCGGCAGCTACGACACTCGGGCTTCAGATCAGAAAAGCTCCACCGGCAGTTAACCTCCGGGTCGATCACAATACCTTTTTCGGGATCAACCCAACCTAACTGGTTTTGCGGGTGGTCAAGCGCCACAGTGCATTTGCCAATTTTTCCATTGGCCCGGAATACCATGCTATGTGGATAGGAAGCGTAGCACACCTGTGCAAGGGCTCCGTTTCTGTGGTTATGACACGACATCCCGATCTTATCCAGATATGCAACATGTTTTGTTACCAACACATCTTTTGTATCCTGATGAAGGATGGATAGACTGTGGACGCCTTCACCACCCCAGTCACCAACAGCACGAACAAGTACGGCGAAGCGTTTGTCATGCCCAAACAGACGGTACAGATAATCATACCAACTGTAGTCCTCATCGTCGGCCAGAATATTGTGGCGCAGCGTGATATGAAAGGAATACTCTGCCGGCGGCAACTTGGAAAGAGAGGCCAGATTGTTAATGATGGTCTGCAGGGTTCCTTTGCCGGATACATGGGGCCGAGTCTTGTCGTGATTCCAACCATCAATTGTAATTTGATAGCTGGTGATCCCTGCCTGATAGAACTGCCGAAATAGCTTGTCATTCAGCAGATAACCATTGGTGGTCATATTGGCAGCATAGTGAAAGCCATACTGTTTCTGCAGATTTTGCACAATGTTGGACACTTCCAGCACAGTGTCTTTGCAAAGAGTAGGTTCACCTCCAAACCATGCAAGTATGACCTGTTTATAGCGCGGCGCTTGTGCAGTTATATACTCCTCAATTCGGTCCAGTGTGTCACGAGTCATACTGACCGCATGGTGATCTTCATAGCAATATGGGCAGCGGAAATTGCAGCCTTCCGTCGGCATCAATGTTACCATGAAGATATTATCCAGCAAAGATCTCACCTGGTGCAGCGCATGGTCCAGTTCTTCCTCGGTTACCAGAAGCTCTTGCTCATGCAGATAGCGTGTCAACGGCGTATTCAGTTCCGCACAGCCGCCGCAACGGGTGAGATTGATGAACTCCTTCTGCAGGCCATGATCGGTCAGCCGGACGGTATTGCGATACAATTCTGATGTAATATAAATAGCATCTTCTTCCGTGCGATAGGTCACATAGCTGGGTACTGTATACATATTAGCTCCTCTTTATCTATATAAAAATCCTGATTACAGGATAATTGTTCGAAATAAGGGGCCCGGAACAATCCGAACCCCTTATTAAAGTGGTAATTAACCCTGTTAGCAGAAGATATTAATGTCGATATTGCAATCAACCTGTTCTTCAATGGGCTTCTTCTCAGCGAGGACTTCCATGATTTGTTTCTCCTTTCTTTAAGATTTATCAGCTTGGAACCTCTGATTGTGCAAGTCCCTTGCTGTGACTGTATTGTAGCACAGATAGTTGTTAAGGAACATATCGCATCATGTTAATTAAAAATAACACAAAACGATATGTTTTAGAACGCGTAGTGTCATCGTACTAGGGAACCTCTGATTTAATCAAAGCTACCATCCCGCTGCCGGATATGGTATAATGTCCTTAGAATATTGATATTGGTTGACACACAGTGCCAGCTTTAAACTACAGGAGCGCGGCAGCTATAATGAGGAGGGACTCAGCAATGAAAAATGTCTTTCTGGGAGAATACATTAAACAGCGACGGCTGGATCTGGGTTTGACGCAGGAGCAGCTCTGCGATGGAATCTGTGAGCCTGTGACTCTTTCCCGGCTGGAAAATGGGAAACAGACCCCCAGCCGCAACCGGATCAATGCCCTTTTGCAGCGTCTGGGCCTGCCGGATGACCGCTATTTTGCTCTGCTGAGTAAAAATGAACTGGAGATGGAAGCTCTTAAGAAAGAAATTGTTGCCTGCAATGTGACCGAAAAGGTGCCGGAGGGCTTTGAGAAGCTCGCACAATTTGAAAAGCTGGCAGATCCGGATGATCAAATTTCGCAGCAATTTGCCCTGCGTTCAAGGGTACTTCTGGGACGCTTAGATGGACGCTACACGCCGCTGGAACAAATCGATCTGCTAATGCAGGCAATTCAGCTGACTGTGCCCCGCTTTGACCTAGAGAGTATAGAAAGTTTCCTTTATACAAGAGATGAAATCACAATTATCAATCAGATTGGGCTTGCTTACTCTGATGCTGGCCAAAATAAAAAAGCAGCTGAAATCTACTATCAGCTGCTTAAGTATGTGCGTAAGCATTTTAAGGAAACCATAACATCTATAGGGGTGTTGCCTTTGGTCCTTTATAATTATGCTCGGGTACTGGATTTGTGCGGTCGCTATGAGGAAGGAGCTGCACTCGCTAAAGAAGGACGAGAAGCCTGTATTCAATATGGACATTACCAAGTATTGCCCCGATGTCTGGAAATTGAAGCGGAATGCCGACATTTTATGGGCGATGACGAAATCAGCAAAGAATTGTACTACCAATCGTATTATCTCTGCAAAGTCATTGGATATCAAATCGGGTTAGAGGTTGTCAAAAAAGAAGCGAAAGAATACTTGAACATCGATTTTATGAGTTAACCCATGTCTCCAACGCCCGGCATAGCATCACATGGCTGGATAGAAGGTCTGTCCGGATTCTCAGGCTGATCAGAACCGTCAGGTTGTTCCGTTTCGGTCACACCAGGCTGCGGTGCTGGCAAGTCTTCAGGCTCAGCGGCAAAGCAGGGGACAGCCAGTAGACTGGTGGCCAGAACAATAGAGGTAATCAGGGTAAAGATACGTTTCATCATTTGTTTTTCCTTTCGTTTTATGTTGTTTTCTTGTTGGCAAAAGGATACCACTACAAGGCCATACAGACCATATCGTGCTGTGTTGCTTTTTTCTAACACAAAACGACGGGTTATACTGAGAATGAGGTCAGATGCTTTCCAATCGGCTTGTGATGCAGCAAGTACTAAAAATAAGAGAATGGCCACCCAAACCAATGCCGTCAAGTCGTTGTCGGATGAAGTGGATTTTAGTTTGTCTGGGAGTAAGTGCACGGTTTCTGCACGGTTTTTGCACGGTTTCAAAACGTGCAAAGGGTGCAAATCGTTGCAAAATCGGACAAAGGGTGCAGAAATTACCGGGTAAAAAATCACATTGCTTTGATTAAAAATAACGATGACTCGAAACTTCCATAAATTGAGACGAACCGGCGGCTTGCTCTCTTAATCAGTGGGCCCAGGGTTCGAGTCCCTGGAGGTGCACCACAACAACAAAATCCGAACTTTTTTCCAATAGGAGAAGGGTTCGGATTTTTTGTATTCTTTGGAAAACAGAACGAATCCCTTGCTTCCATCGAAAAACGTCCTAGACCTTATCACAAAAAAAGCACGACAGACCACTGTAAGAGTGCCGTAAGGCGGAAAGGACACGAATATGAAGTACGATGAAAGAGCCTGTAAATTCAACATGGACACCGGCTGCGTGGAGCTGCTGCTCCGGGATGGAAGAGAAATCTCCATTGACTGCACCGGGGTCGAGGATGCACTGGATGTGACCATGGCGCAGAGATCGGAGCTGGACTATCTTATTTACAATGACCCGCTGGGCTATGCGGATTTGATCCTGAACGGAGACCCGGAGGAATATTTGAGGAATGTGACTTGGAGCCACGGATTAGAAGATTGATTTTCCCATAAAACCGCCATTGACAAAAACTGCCGCTCACCTGCATAACGGAACGCAGGTGGGCGGCGTTTTGCGCTATCGGCTCAGAGACTGCCGGAAGTTACAACTTACGCAAGGCTTTCAATGATCTCCGCACACTTTTCAATGCCGATGACCCCGCTGTCCAGCGCAATATGATAGTTGGCGGCATCGCCCCACTTCATATCGGTATAGAAGCGGTAGTAGGCGGCGCGGCGCTTATCTTTTTCCTTCAGCCGGGCTTCGGGAGATTTCTCCCGCTCGCCGTAGACCCGCACGATGCGGTCAGCCCGGAACTTCATGTCCGCGTGGACAAAGACCTTCAGGCAGTCGGTGCGGTCTTGCAGGATAAAATCGGCGCAGCGTCCCACAATGACGCAGGGTTCTTTTTCTGCCAGTTCCCGGATGATCCGGTATTGCAGCTTCCAAAGCAGGTCCTCGTTGGTGGGGCCGAAGCTGCGGTTGGTGAAGGCAGAGGCGAGGAAGCCGCCGGGGGTGTACTCTCCGGCCTCCTTGACGTAGTTTTCGTCAAAGCCGCTTTCGGCAGCCAGTTTCTGGATCAGTTTGGCGTCGTAGCACTGGATGCCCAGATGCTCTGCCACCAGTTTGCCGATGGTTCTGCCGCCGCTGCCAAACTCGCGGCTGATGGTGATGATGCGTTTTTCCATTAGACTTCTCCTTTCGTGCTCAGTTCACGGTAGGTCTTGCAGATCAGATAGCCTGCAATCAGGAAGGTGAGAACATCCGACATGGGCATGGAGTACAGCACGCCGTCTAGCCCGAAGAACCGGGGCAGCAGCAGGGCAAAGCCCACGCCGAACACCACCTCACGCACCATGGACAGGGCGGTGGATTCCGCCGCCTTGCCCATGGCCTGCAAAAAGATGAAGCACGCCTTGTTGACACAGGCCAGAATGATCATGCACAGATAGATGCGGAAGGACTTCACGGCAAAATCGGTGTAGTAAACGCTCTCGTTGGCGGCACCAAACAGGGCAATCAGCTGACGCGGGAAGCCCTCCACCAGCACCAGTGCAACGGCACCCACGGTGGCTTCTGCCAGCAGCAGTTTCGTGAACAGCTCCTTCACACGGGTGGGCTTTTTGGCACCCATGTTGAAGCCCACCACGGGGATGCAGCCAGCCGCCATGCCCACCACGATGGAGATGACGATCTGGAAGAACTTCATCACGATGCCAACAACTGCCATGGGGATCTGGGCGTACTGCTCCTGCCCGAACACGGCATCCAGTGCGCCGTATTTGCGGATCATGTTGTTGATGGCTGCCATTGCCGCCACAAGGCTGATCTGGGACAGAAAGCTGGTCATGCCAAGGGTCAGGGTACGGCCGCAGATGGAGCCCTTCAGCCGGTAGTCGCCCTTTTCAGGGCGGATGATCTTCATGTGCAGCAGATACCACACTGCCAGCACCGCCGTGACCAGCTGACCGATGACGGTAGCCACCGCTGCGCCCATCATGCCCCAGCGGAAGCCGAAAATGAAGATGGGGTCCAGAATGATGTTCAGCACCGCACCCGCAAGGGTGGACACCATGGCAAACCGAGGACTGCCGTCGGCACGGATGATGGGATTCATGGCCTGCCCGAACATATAGAACGGCACACCCAGCGTGATATAAAAGAAATACTCCTGGGAGTGGTGGTAGGTCTCGGCGTTGACCGTTCCGCCGAACATGGCAAGAATGTTGTCCGCAAAAATCAGATAGAGCGCGGCCAGCACAATACTGCTGACCAGACACATCACCACCGCATTGCCGACGCTCCGCTTTGCCTTGGGGACCTCGTTCTGCCCAAGGCTGATGCTGACGAAGGCGCAGCAACCGTCACCGATCATGACTGCGATTGCCAGCGCTACCACCGTCAGGGGAAAAACGACCGTATTGGCGGCGTTGCCATAAGAGCCGAGATAGCTGGCGTTTGCAATAAAGATCTGATCCACGATGTTATACAGTGCGCCGACCAGCAGCGAAATAATGCACGGGATCGCATACTTTTGCATCAGCTTGCCGATGCGTTCCGTGCCGAGAAATTGATTGGAACTTTCCATGGGATTCACCTTTACCTTTCCATTTTGGGGCAAACATTGCAGTTTGCGCTTTCAATGCCCGGACAACATCCGCAAACTGCATATCGCAAATATGCAGTTTTGTAAGTCATTTCTGCAAAAAATTGCGATAAAAAAACGGGCAGCTCTCATGCAACCGGTTTTACGCATGAGTGCTACTCGTTGTACGAAATCATTATAGCCTGCCTGTCTGGAATTTGCAAAGGCAGTTTTGCACAAGAATTGTACTGGGCATTCTGCGCAGATTGCACGAGGAAAACTTTGTGGAAGATGCCCTTTGAAGCCAGCCGCCCAGTCGTGGTACAATATAATAAAGAGCAAAAGTACGCTGGAAGGTATGTTTTTGCACTCCTTCCATACAAGGAAACGAGGAAAATACCATGTCACGGTTTCAGGCGGGAGCACTGGTGGTTTACGGAAATCTGGGAGTGCACGAGGTGGAAGGCGTCGGGCTGCGGCGCTTTTGCGATGAGTCCGCCAGAGAGTATTACACCCTCCGGCCTTATTTTTCGGATTCCCACGACCGCAGCTATATCCCCACGGAAAAGGAAGCGGCGCTGCGCCCGGTGACCCCGGCACAGCAGGCGGAAGCCGACCTTGCACGCATCAAAGCGGAGAAGCTGCCTATCCCGGCGGGGGTACAGACAGCGCTGGCAGAACACTATCAGGCGCTGCTGCACACCAACGATTTTTACCAGTACCTGACCCTGTTCAAGGAGCTGGGGCAAAAGCAGACCCAGCAGCAAAGCCGCGGGCGAAAGATCAACGCCATGGATACCTACTTCTACCAGATGGTAGAGCGTGTCCTGCGGGAGGAGCTGGCGGTGGCGTTTGGGGAATCGCAGCAGGAAGCCGGCAGGCGTCTGCTGGAGGTTTTGTGCTGAAGCCGCATGGTGATTTTTACCAACAAATGCAAAGGCTCTTTTTGTTCGGAGCAACTTTGTAGGAATCAACAAAGAAGGGCGGTTTGTCATGAAAAACCTTCGTAAGAGTTTGCCACTTGAAACCCATCAATGCCCTATGATATAATCCCTCCATCAGAACGCGCTGTGTGTGAACACGTAAGACCAGTTTCTTCACACGCAGGCGTTCTCTTTTTATTTTCAAAAAGTTAGTTTATGCTAATCTCGAGGAGGGCTTTTCATTCGTAATCATCGTTCCACTGTTTTTCTCGGCGTTCTGCTGATGATTCTTTCGGTTTGTTCTTTGTTTGTCGGGGTGCTGGACATCCGGCCTTCTGACCTGTTTACAGGCAGCGTGAAAACATGGGAAATCTTTCTGATCTCCCGCCTGCCGCGTCTGCTTGCCATCCTCTGCACAGGCATTGGCATGAGCGTGGCGGGGCTTATCATGCAGCAACTCTGCATGAACAAGTTTGTTTCGCCCACCACAGGCGCAACGATCTCTTCTGCGCAGTTTGGCATTCTGCTGGCTTTGCTATTTGCACCGGGTTCTACCCTGTGGGGACGTGCTGCCTTTTCCTTCGTTTGTGCCGTTCTGGGTACATGGGTCTTTGTCTGGTTCATCCAGCGTATCCAGTTCAAAGATGTTGTCATGGTCCCGCTGGTCGGCATCATGTTCTCCAACATCGTAATGGGCGTCACCAATTATCTTGCCTACAAATATGAAATGACACAGGCTCTTTCCAGCTGGCTGGTCGGCCATTTTTCCACCGTCATTCGTGGGCGGTATGAGCTTGTCTGGCTGACGGTACCGCTGGTGGTTCTGGCATTTGTATTTGCCAACCACTTCAATATCGTGGGCATGGGAAAAGATTTTTCTCAGAACCTCGGCGTTCCGTATGATCTGGTGCTGTTTATGGGGCTGACCATTGCTGCCATGATCACGGCATCCGTTGTTGTCGTGGTCGGCTCGATCTCCTACATCGGCCTCATCGTGCCCAATATCGTAGCAATGTTCAAGGGTGACCAGATCCGCGGAACGCTGGTGGATACCGCTCTGTTTGGCGCATTGTTCGTGCTGGTCTGCGATATGATCGGACGGGTTGTGATCTATCCCTATGAGCTGCCCATCGAGCTGATCGTTGGCATTATCGGCAGTATCCTGTTTGTCGGTCTGCTGCTGTATCGGCTTCGGCATGGACGCAAGGCAGTCCGGCTGGGCAAAGCTGCCAAGAAAACCGGAGGTGCAGCATGAAAACGCACAAAAACCATCTGCGCCTGCTGATCCTTCTGCTTCTTGTTCTGCTGGCCTGCGTAGGCTATATGACAGTGGGTGTCCATTTTGAAAACCCCAAATTATTTGCCTACGCCATGCGCATCCGCACGCCCAAGTTAATTGCCATGCTCATCACGGCCTTTGCCATCGGAAGCGCTTCTATCGTGTTCCAGTCCATCATCAACAACACCATCGTCACGCCCTGCCTGTTGGGCATGGATCAGCTTTATTCGCTGATCCACACAGCGGTGTTCTTTGTGGCGGGTTCGGGCAGCTTTCTGGCGGTCAATGCCAACGCCGCCTTTGCGGTAGACCTTGCCATCATGGGCGCTGTTGCCACCATGATCTACAGCTATCTGTTCCGAAAAACGAACCACAATGTTCTGTACGTTCTGCTTATCGGCACGGTGCTGACCTCGTTCTTTTCCAGCATCCAGACGACCTTGACCCGTGTGATGGACCCCAACGAGTACGACACGCTGCTGACGGATCTGGTCGCCAGCTTTTCCAATGTCAATTCGGCGATTCTGGTACTGTCCGTTGCGGTTCTGGCGCTGGTCGCTTTTGCCTTCCGGAAGGAGCTTGCGCTGCTGGACGTTCTGACACTGGGCAAAGATCAGGCGATCAATCTGGGCGTAGATTACGACCGCTGCATCCGCCGGCTGCTGCTGGGGGTCACGCTGTACATTGCAACAGCCACCGCTATGGTCGGACCGCTGGCATTTCTGGGGCTTATCATTGCCAACCTTTCCCGGCAGTTCCTGCGTACCTACCGGCACAGCCAACTCATCACCGGCTCTGTTTTGTTCGGTATGGCTGTTCTGATCGGTGGACAGCTTCTGGTGGAACGGGTGTTCGTTTACTCGGTTCCGGTCAGCGTGTTCATCACCGTGGGCGGCGGCGTGTATTTCCTGTATTTGCTGCTCACCCAGAGAAAGGCATAACACCATGTTTGTAAAAGAGATCACCAAACGCTACGATGGCAAAGCCGTTGTCGATGGCGTGAGTTTTGAGATTCCGAAAGGCAAAGTCCTTTCCCTCATTGGCCCGAACGGCGCAGGGAAATCCACCGTGATGGGAATGTTGTCCCGGCTGATTGCACGGGACAGCGGTCTTGTGGATTTTGAGGGGACGGAGATCACACGCTGGAAAAGCCGGGAGCTGAGCAAGCGGCTCGCCATCCTGACCCAAGCCAACAATGTCCAGATGAAGCTGACCGTCCGGGAGTTGGTTGCATTTGGCCGCTTTCCGTACTCCGGCGGGCGGCTGACCCAAGAGGACAACGAGATCATTGACCGTGCCATTGCCTATATGGAGCTGGGCGATTTTGAGGAGCAGTTCATCGATGAACTGTCCGGCGGTCAGCGGCAGCGCGCCTATATTGCCATGGTCATTGCGCAGGACACCGAGTATATCCTGCTGGATGAACCGACCAACAATCTGGATATTTACCATGCAACCAACCTTATGCGCATCGTCCGCCGCCTGTGCGATGAGCTGGGCAAAACGGTGATCCTTGTTCTGCACGAGATCAACTATGCTGCGTTTTATTCCGACTACATCTGCGCCTTTGTGAATGGAAAAATCGCAAAGTTTGGCACCGTGCAGGAAGTGATCACCAAAGAAAACCTGTCCGATATCTACAAGGTAGACTTTGAGATCATGCAGATCGAAGGCAAGCCTTTGTCGATATATTATTGATTTCAGTACTTTTTAAAAGGAGCATTCTTATGAAGAAAATTTCTCGTCGTTCGTTTTTGACCGCTATGGCCGCTGTGAGTGCAGCGGGTGTTCTCGCCGCCTGCGGCGCTTCCTCCTCCACGGCAAGCTCCGTGGCATCCTCTGTGGCTGCATCCAGCGAAACCGCAGCCTCTTCGGAAGCTGCACCGGAATCTGTGACTATCAAGGCGTTCAACGGTGCAAAGGAGTTAGTGGACGTGGAAGTGCCCTTTGACCCGCAGCGCATTGCGATCCTCGACCTTGCTTCTTTGGACATTCTGGATGAACTGGGCGTTGGCGACCGTGTGGTCGGCACGGCATCCACCTCTCTGGACTATCTTCAGAGCTATGTCACCAATGACAGCATTGCGAACCTTGGCAACATCAAGGAAGCCGATATGGAAGCAGTCATGGCCTGCGAGCCGGACATCATCTTTATCGGCGGACGCCTCTCCAAATCCTATGATGCTCTGTGCGAGATCGCACCCGTTGTTTTCCTTGCGACCGACGCCGAAAAGGGCGTTGTGGAAAGCACCCGTGAAAACGCCATGACCATCGCTTCTATCTTTGGTCTGGAAGACCATGTAGAAGCTTTGATGGCGGATTTTGACAGCCGCATCGACGCCCTGAAAGCCTTTGCAGAGGGCAAGACTGCCATCGTCGGCATGACCACCAGCGGCAGCTTCAATGTTCTGGGCAACGATGGCCGCTGCTCCATCATCGGCAAGGAGATCGGCTTTGAGAATATCGGTGTGGATGCCAATATCGACACCTCGACCCACGGCAACGAGGCTTCCTTCGAGTTCATTGTGGACAAGAACCCCGACTACATCTTCGCAATAGATCGTGATGCAGCTATTGGCACCGATGGCGCACAGATGGCACAGGAGATCCTGGAAAACGAGCTGGTGGAAAGCACGGATGCCTACAAGAACGGCCACATCGTTTATCTGGCACACCCGAATGTCTGGTACACCGCAGAGGGCGGCATTCAGGCACTGAGCGAAATGCTGAGCGATCTGGAAAACGCACTGCTGTGATTTTTTCAAAATTCTTCTTGCAATTTTGAAAAAACTCCGGTATAATACCTTCCGTTAAGAATACAAAAAGCCGGCTTACAAAGCGTGAAATCCTGAGGAGATGCTACCCCTCAACGGTTTCACGCTTTTTTGTTTGCCCGAAAAAGGAGGACCTATGAACCCGAAAAACAAACTGGCGGAAATGCCCGTCCGCCCCCTGCTGTACACCATGGCGGTACCGCTGATGCTGTCACTGCTCATCCAATCGCTGTATAACATCGTGGACAGCATCTTTGTGGCACGGCTGTCGGAAACGGCCCTGACCGCCGCCTCTCTTGTATATGCCATCCAGTTTTTGATGATCGCCATCGGCGTGGGCACCGCCGTTGGTCTGAACGCCCTGCTCTCTCGCAAACTGGGGCAGAAAAAGCCGGAGGAAGCCTGCCGTGCCGCCACCACCGGGCTGTTTCTGATGCTGGGCACTTCGCTGGTGTTTACGCTGGTGGGGCTGCTATTTTCAAACCGGATCGCTGCCGCCCTGACGGGTGACCCCGAATTGCAGCAGCTCTGCCGGGAATACCTGTCGGTGAACCTCGTGTTCTGCTGGGGCATCTTTTTGCAGACCTACGGGCAGCGGCTCTTGCAGGCTGTGGGTGACACGGTGCTGTCTATGGTCTCCCTCATCATCGGCGCAGTGGTCAACATTATTCTCGACCCCATTATGATCTTCGGTCTGCTGGGCTGCCCGGCCATGGGCATCCGGGGCGCAGCCATTGCCACCGTCATCGGGCAGCTCATCGGCGCAGCGGCGGCGCTATGGTTCAATCGGGTCAAAAACCCGGTCATCCACGTCCGGCTGAAGGGCTATCGCTTTTTGTGGCAGGATGTGGCCGACATCTACCGGGTGGGTCTGCCTACCATCGTGATGCAGGCCATTGGCAGCGTGATGACCTTTGCGGTCAACGGCATTCTGCTGGGGGTGTCCTCCACGGCGGTAGCGTTCTTCGGCATCTACTATAAGCTGCAAAACTTCCTGATGATGCCGGTGAATGGTCTGGGACAGGCAACCATCCCGGTGGTAGGCTTCAACTATGGCAGTGGGCAGTCCGACCGGGTAAAGCAAGCATGGAAGGTGTTGCTGCCCACCAGCGTGGTGTTTGCCCTCTGCGGCACGGCGGTATTCCTGCTGCTCCCGGCGCAGCTGCTGGGGCTGTTCTCTGCCAGTGACGAGATGCTGGCTTTCGGCGTGCCTGCCCTGCGCATCATTTCGGTAACTTTCCTGTTTGCGGTCCTCACGATCTTGTGCGGCTACTTTGCCTCCGGCCTTGGCAACGGCGTGGTCAATATGATCGGCGGTGCCTTGCGGCAGCTGGTGGTGCTGGTGCCCTGCCTGTGGCTTCTCATCCGCACCATGGGCATCGAAAAAGCGTGGTTTGCGTTCTGGGTGTCCGAGGTGATCGCCTGCGCTTACAGCCTGTGGGCAACGAAAAAAGAACTGCGAAACAAGGTGAAATAAGGCAAAACAAAAAACAGGGTGCGCCCCTGAATAGGACGCACCCTGAAAAATCCACATACGATAGCGATATGTACAACAGGGCGTTCCCCGTCGGGAACGCTCTGTTTTTCTTTGCCGGAGAGATGAGCCTGCTCCGCCTGCCATGCAGCAAATTCTCTTTGCCCTTCCTCGCTGTTCCAGCAGGCAAGGATGGCCGGGTAGAATGCCCGTGCCAGACGGTCGATGACTTCATCGGGATAAGGGGAAGTATTTGTGGACTTTTTCTTTTTGTTCAAACGCACGCTCCTTTGGACATCGGTAAACAGTACACCATGTGTCTGTTGTTATGCTGTCTGGTCTTTAACATCTGCGAGTGCGGCTTCCAGAGAAGTAAGATAGTCCTTATGCTTGTGAATAATCTCCAGAATCACATCACGCTGTGCATTATCGGGCATCTGCTCCAACTGGTAGTTGAATGAAATACGGAAACGAGTAGTGAGTTCTTCCAACGCCACATACTCGTACCGTACATCCTCCGGGTAAGCATCGCTGTCGTAAACCGATTCAAACTTTCGGAATGGCATGACAGGCGCTTTGCCCGGAACGCGGATCACACCGTCAGCGTCAGGCGTCGGTTCCGCCTTCAACTCCGGGTGCAGAATATCCTGCAAAGTTTGTGCACGGTCATTGTAGGCCGCTCTGGCAAGGCGGTGCATATCCGCTTTGGACACTTTTGTCTGTCCGGACAGAATGCTCTGCTTCAGGCCCGGCATCAGTTCTTCTGCGATCTCCACGCCTTTCATATACTTCGAGGCGCGGATAACGGTGTCCTTGCTCACTCCGTTTTCTTCTGCGATTCGGTCGCAGGTTTTGCTGTTGTCGATCAAGTTCGCTTTTAGCGAACTTGATTTTGCATCGCTGCTCTTGCGATCACCGCCGTGCGCGGCTTTTTCGGCTTCATACTGTTTGCCCATCAGGTAGTACTTCTGCTCCGGGGTTAAATTGCGCCGCCCCAACTGGTTCTTACAAATCCAAGCGAGGACTTCTTCCCGGCTTTCAAACGGGAGCGGCATGGTGGAGAAATAAATCTCCGGGTGCTTTTGGAGGATGGCATAACGGTTGTGACCATCAACAAGTGTATTACCCCAGACAATCAAAGGAGAAATCAGCTTGCCCTCTTTCAGGATATTTTCTTCAAGCTGCTTAAATTCATCATCGGTCAGAGGGGGAATCTGGGACTGGAACTCCGGGTCGATTTTCAGGTTGATCATACGCACACTCCTTTATCTCTCCTGCTGCGCCGGTTCTTCCTCCCGGA
>OHOQ01000420.1_pt1 | contig 21626 bp, 18 predicted proteins | sample 1569881 | NCBI WGS metagenome assembly OHOQ01 (sample SAMEA3879596, study PRJEB24766) | human gut metagenome | biome: human-associated habitat; feature: feces | place: USA | collected 1985/1987 | reverse complement strand
AGATACAGAAAGACCTTGACGACGGGATAGACACCATAGGCAAGAAAATGACGGTCTGCCAACTTTATGCAAAGCAGATGCGCCACCGGGGAAATGTAAGGTACAATACGAAAAACGGACGCAAGCGGCTGATGAAGCTACTGGAAGAAGATAAACTTGGGGGCTGCCCGATTGACAGCGTGAAGCTGTCCGACGCGAAAGAATGGGCAATCCGCATGAAAGAAAAAGGAATTTCCTATAAGACTATCAGTAATGACAAGCGTTCCTTGAAAGCTGCCTTTTACACAGCGATACAGGACGATTGCATAAGGAAAAATCCTTTTGACTTCCAGTTAAACACTGTCATTGAAGATGATACAGAACCAAAGGTTCCGCTAACACCAGCGCAGGAAGAAAGTTTTTTGTCCTTTGCTCAAAATGACAAAGTTTATCAGAAGTATTATGACGAGCTTATTATTTTGCTTGGGACAGGGCTTCGTATCTCTGAACTTTGCGGGCTGACCGATACTGACATTGACTTTGAGAATAGGATAATCAATGTAGACCACCAACTTTTAAGAAGTGCGGAAACAGGATATTACATTGAAACACCAAAAACGAAAAGCGGTATTCGTCAAATTCCAATGAGCGAAAAAGTATATGAAGCATTTAACCGAGTGCTGAAACGGCGCAGGGGTGCAAAAGCTGTTACTATTGACGGTTACAGCAACTTCCTTTTCCTCAACCGGGACGGCTACCCGAAAACAGCTACCAATTATGACGGTATGTTTAGGGGGCTTGCAAAGAAGTACAACAAGTACCATGAGGAAGCTCTACCGAAAGTAATGACACCGCACACCTTACGTCATACGTTCTGTACCAACATGGCAAATGCCGGAATGAACCCAAAAGCATTACAGTACATTATGGGACATTCCAACATTACTATGACGCTGAACTATTACGCACACGCTACTTTCGACAGCGCAAAAGCTGAAATGCTGCGGATAGCAGCTTAGTAGTAAATCAAGGTTTTACTACTTCTTTACTACTTTTGAAAGCAAAAACCTGAGCGGATATAAAAATATATGTGAGTTTCTTCCGATACGAAAAATGCCGGAAAAGCCTGTAAATACGGGCTATACCGGCATATAAGAACTTCTAAAAAGATAATCAAAATTCATATCTAATTTTCCGGCGAAAAACATAGAAAATGCGCAATGGGGTGTTCCCCTTGCAGATGCATCTGCTCTCCAAATTCAGAAGAAATCTGTGACATCAGCCAGCCATACAGACGATAAGACCACGACTGGGGAATCCGCACATCATTGGGCGGAGATAAAACCAGTTGAATCTGCTGGATCATAAGATACTCACCCCGCAATGTCCATAGGGATAAAGCCGACCACGAAAGCGAGCATATTTCATGGTGTGCGGGGAAATGCCATTTTCGGCATCACGCTCATGCTTGTGGTTGCGGAACATTTGTTTCATTTGTTCTGCCGTCCAGCGCAGTCCCTCTTCTTCACCCAGATAGGGGTACGCCAGCGACTTGGCAAAGAACCCGGAGCCGCCGCCCAGGATCAGATAGGGCTGCTGCGGCAGGTTGACGGCACCGCGCGGCAGGGTAAAATGCCGAGCGTAGGTCTGCTGATAGTATGCATCGAACTGTTGGATGGATTCCAGCAGAGAGTCTTTTGTAATGCGGCCCTTCAGCACAGACTGATCCAGGGTCAGCTTGAACCGGATGGCTGTGCCCGGTGCGGCGCATTCCCGGCAGAGGTTGATGCTGTGGGTTCCGCCATCTGTGGCGGAGTCTGTTTTTCCGGCCAGCATCATGCAGTTGTCCGAGATTGAGAGGCTGTCGGAAACCTGAATGCCACGGAAAATGCTGTTGACGGCGTCCGAAGCGATGCTTCCATCTTTCAGAGTGCGCAGATGCAGCTGGTTGACATATTTATCTTCCGGAAAGGCGGCCCGGCGGTTTTGTGCAAGGCTGTGTCCGGTGCTGCGGTCAGCCAATACCGCACTCAGCAGCCATGCAGTACGCAGCGCACCCTTGATGCTGCTGCCGGGAATGTAGGCATGGCCCTGCGCATCACGCTGGAAAGCATGGATCTCTTTCAGCGAGTGCTCAGCATCCAGCGCATCTCCCACCTCGATCTGATAGCGCGTCAGCGTTTTCAGTTCTGCATCGGAAATGCCGCAGTCTTTGGTCAGAAAGGCCCAGAGATTGGACTGCTCGCTAAGCATAAACTGTCCGTACTTGTCCACCAGATCGTGCTCGACTAGAAAACTGAAAAATTTTTGCTCGTCCAGAAAGGAGACTTTGCCATTGCGGGTGTTGTACATGTACTCTTTTTTGGTATAGCTGCTGCCGTTGCCAACAAACAGAGGTGCCCATACATTCAGAGTAAGGTCAAAGATCTGCAGATGATCCTGCTGAATCATAATGTCACCCCCATAAAGATTGGCTTGGAATAGCGGTATACCGGATGCACATCCGACAAACCAACATCATACAAAGCACCCTGATAACGATTTTGCAGGACAGAACCTGCCGAAAGGGCATACTGCGTTTTTTTCTTCAGTGGAGTTTCCACACGATCGGATGCCATAAATCCGCTGCGGCGTACGAGCTGGAAAGAGGCGTCTTTCAGCGCGCTGTCCAGTTCATCTGCCTGCGGCAGGCTGGTGGTCAGCAGCAGATAGGGTGCGCGGTTGGCAGAAAGTGCACGGCGCAGCCACTTGGTCTGCGCGTCAGAGGGTGTATTTAGACAAAGCTTTTGCACTACATGGAACTTTCCGTAACCAGAGCTGACTTTACCGCCGATGCCGGTAGCGCCCAGCCAATCCAGCAGATACTCCAGATCTTCATCCTGACCATCTTCGGTAAATCCGCAGATGAAATACAGTCCGCAGTCCGGCGCAAAACGAAACAGTCCAACCTGATACGGCATGGTATCCCCCTGCATGGGAACGGCTGCCTTGGTCTGCTCATAGTGGGTGCCAAAGCTTTCCGGTTGCTCGTCAGGGGTAAAATGACCTTCATGCAGACTTCTGGCGTAGCGGTCAAATTCCAACACAGGGATCCAGGTTAGCTTTTTTACCTTTTTGCGCAGGGTGGTTTCCACTTCCTCAGTGGATTCTGACGCGGCAATGGGTTTTGGCAGGTAAAACGTTTCGCCATACCAGGGCATTGTATCGCTGAGCAGGAATTTTCCCTGCCGGACCTGCGCACAAAGCTGTTCCAGGGATTCTTCTCCGTGCTGGACGAGGGCCTCATGGCAGAGGGCAGAAAACAGGGTATCTGCCCGCAGGGTTTCTTCGGAGGTATAAAGTGACAATGCAGAGTCGGCTCCTCCGAAATGAACAGCTGTGTCAAACTGAAGCTTAAACAGAAAATAGTTCATAACTATCCACCTCATCAAAGAGGGATTTCAGGCGGCTGAGATCCGCCTGTGCGCCATAGCCTTCCAGCGCAAAGTTTTTCAGGCTGACACGGCCGCTGCCGCGGGAACCATGGCCGCCCAGATAATCCATCTGCAGCAGCTTCATGCCTTTGGCCAGAAGAGAAAGATCTTCCTCGACCTGTGCCGGGTCGGTTACATCGTAAACGATGCTGACGCCAAACTTTGCACCGGCGATCACACGTTCGATCTGGCGGGGATTGGCTACAGAGTTGGCACGGGAAATTGCGTTCTCGGTCTTGACCTCGGTCACACCCACATTGGAAAGCTCTTTTGCATTGGACAAAAAGGCATCCGCAAACTGCAGGCGGGAACGACGCACCGGTTCCGAGGAACCGAACAGACGCAGAATGCGCTCGTCGTCCTTGTCGAAAGCAGGCATGTTCTCAATATCCTGACAGGTGCTGCGGGCCAGCAGGGTGCGCAGTTTGCCTTTCAGACTGCTGCCGGGTACGATGGGATAACCGGTATAGGGGTCACGCACCACCGGGCTGTCCACAGCACCAATGGCAGAAAAGGCAGAGGAACCGCCGATGTGCATACCGGTGCGCACTTCCAGATCGCACCGGATCAGAATTTTTCCATACATAATTACCCCTCCTTGCCGCCGAAGTAGCGGTGGAAAGCGACCAGCGCTTCCATGTAGTGTGCAAAGCGGATCAGGTCCGCACGGTCGGTGGAAATGCCCTTGAGGTATTCCAGCAGGTTCGTCTGCGCCACAAAGCTTTTTACGGTATCATCGCGCCCGCACTCATAAGCCACCCGGACCCGCATCAGGTTGAGCTTGACCACGCTTTCTGGCCGCAGCTTTTCCTCGGTACGGATGTTTTCCTCGTTATAGATATCCGTCACAAGGCTCAACAGGTTGCGGATCTTGCTGGTGGTCACGGTCTTGCCGCCGCTCATGAGGCTGCGCATAATACGCTCAGCTTCGTCTACATAATCTTCCGGCACCTTTTTCGGCGTGATCTCCGGCGGCAGCTCTTTCTGCTGCCCATAGCTGCTGCGGTTGTTATAGCTGCCGGAACCGCTGCGGTTTCCGTTGTAGCTGTTGCTATATCCGCTCCGGCTGTTGTTATAGCCACCGCCGCCATAGCTGCGGCCATTATCATTCCATCCTGCCATCTGTGTCGCCACCCTTTCTGTTCTGATAGACATAAATATAAATTGCGGTGATGAGCTGGTGACGCTGTACGGCATCTAAGGCCCAATCCATCATGCTGTGAGAGAATTGCTCGTAAAGTTTATAATCTGGTGCATTCTTTTTTGGGGAAAGCCGCGCCAGCAGGTAAGCATACCGCGCGAGGTTGATGCGGTCGTTTTCTGCTTCCCGCAGCAGTGCCAGAAGATTGTAGAGCATGGCGTTTCCATGCTCGGCGTTATCCTTGCCGAAAAAGCTTTGCAGGCAGCCGACCTTTTCGGTCAGGACCTTTGTGCGAAACGTATCCCACGCATAGATATGTCCCTGCTCCGGCTGCACCAGCAGATTACCCTTTGCATCCCGGACCGCTTTGCGCTCCGGCGTGAACAGTGCCACTGCATTTTTGCCGGGCAGATGCTTGGCGGCTTCTTCCAGCGCGGCAGTTTCCTCAGCGGAAAGCCGGATGGGGTAATGGTCATCAAAGATGCCGATGCCTGCGCTGAGGGTCAGTGCTCCGCAGGAAAATGCAGTGAAATTACGCTGGATGCGCTGTGCCGCTTCCAGAACATCGTTCCATGAGCCCACAAGGAACACATCATCGCCGCCGGCATAAACAATGCTCACTTGCAGCCCTTCGAGAATGCCGTTGATGTAGCACTTGAAAAACAGCGACATCTGCCGGGAGAACGCCGAGGTGCGGGACAGGGTAACATAGTGCATCCGTTTGACCGGGTCTTTCTCGTTTTCCTGCTCGAAACCGGAGATGAAGGCGTGCCCGAGGTTGTCCACATCCATACGGCAGACCGCAATGCGGCGCACGCCCTCGGACTGCTCTGCCAGTTCTTCCATGCTGTTGCTGGCGGCGTAATCGCCAACATACAGGTTGGTGCTGTAAGTAAGGCCGGTGAATGGTGCATTTTTGGTATATACACGCGCGACAGGCTCGCCGGAAGCCAGCCGTTTGCGGGCAGAGAGCTGATCCGTCAGGGACAGATATTCGCTGCCGCCGTCCAGTGCAGGCAGCGTGCAGTCATCGGCAGCCGAGGGCTGACGGCTTACCACCAGAACGCGCGTGTTCTGGATCTTAATGGAAAGATCTACAAACAGTTTGCACCAAGGGCAGAGATCATCCTTCAGGTTGGCACTGGTGCCACACACCTTGCATTCCCGGCCATCCGGGTAAGTAGCGGTACTGTTCAGCTGCCGCAGATCCTCTGCGGTATAGCGGTGGAATTTGTGCTGCTCCAGCAGACGGTTCACCCGGCGGAACAGCTCTTTGTAGGGGCTTTTTTCAGCCGGGGTATTGGTCAGGTCGTTGCCGGAGCAGGGCGTCCATGCGTTGGCCAGAAACAGCTGGGTGCCGAACTGCTGTTGCAGCCAGCGGTTGAACTGCCGGTTCCACCGGGTCAGGGTATCGGCCACAGCGGCAGTATTTGGCAGCAGCACATAGCAGTGCCCGCCGCCGCTGTAGATCAAGTTGGCGCGGGACACGCCGCACCCGGCCAGAAGCTCGTCCAGATAGTGCTCCATGAGCAGCTCCAGAAAGAACGACCGGCTGCGCAGGGAGCGCAGGGCGTTTTCGGTATGGACGGTATAAAGAAACTTCTGAATGCGGGAAAAATCGGCGGTATAAAGCAGAAAAACGTCTTTCTGACAAAAATCCTTCTCCTGCTCAAAAAGCGCTTTGCGCAGATCGGTGATGTTGTTTGCCTGCACATATTCGCTGATGCACGCCGCAATGGCTGCGGTGGTCTTGGCGTGGTCAAACAGAGAAACATCCGGGCTTTCGCCGGTAAAGGTGCTGGACGGAAAACAACTGAACTGCGTTTCCAGCAGACCCAGCAGCGAGTTGATCCACTCCGGCTGCGGCTGCAGATCCGGCAGACACTCCTTCAACTTGCGTACAGCATCTGCATAGACGGAAGCGGAAAGCGGCTGCTGCTGCCGTGGCAGCTTCAGGCTGCCGTCCTGTGGCTGCGCAGGCATCATCCAGCCGGGGTGGGAACCGTTCAGGTGGGTGAACACCGAGTCCAGCGGAAGATCCCGCCGGAAGGAACTGCTTTCGCCTTCGACCTCCCGGCGGTCTGCGGCGGCAGAAAGATCATCTGCCAGATAAACGATATAGGCCGGGGAATCGGCTGGCAGCGCCTTTGCTGCACCGCGCAGCGCGGCGGCGTGGTGGTAGCGCACACAGTCCAGCGCCGGTGCCCAGCCTGTACCGGGCAAAACGCCGTGCAAAAACTGGTAGCCCTGTTCACTGTGGCTGCCGCGCTGCCCACCGGCACGGTACACCGCTTTTCCGGTGTCGTGCAGCAGCCCGCCATAGGTGGACTGCAGGGTGAGAACGTTCAAAATACCATCTCCTTTATGGGTTATGGAAGAATTGCACAATAAACGGAAAGTGTATTTGTCAATTTTGTAAGAGATGCTTGGAATTGGCTTTATTATAACACATTTTGTCGCTATGCAAAAGCCGCAGCAGAGAAAATATCACAGCAGCTGCAATCGTTCCGTTCATAGAGGAACAGCCCACGGAAAACAAAAAGTTAAGGTTTGTAAAAGAAAAACTCCGCATCTTTTGATGCGGAGTTTTTTGCCCCCTTGCGGGGATAAGCTGCAATCGGTGCAAGTTGTGCGGCGAGCCGATTGATGTGAAGTTATCGTCCCCTTGCGGGGATAAGCTGCAATCCGTTCGTGAAGTATGCACTCACTGGAGACGTCTACGGTTATCGTCCCCTTGCGGGGATAAGCTGCAATCAAAATGTTCCTGGTTACTCTGTTCGTCCTGGGTTATCGTCCCCTTGCGGGGATAAGCTGTAATCATCAAAGAAATCACTTACGTACTGAAGTACGAAGTTATCGTCCCCTTGCGGGGATAAGCTGTAATCTGTTTGATGTAATGACCCGGCAAGGCACGGTCGAGTTATCGTCCCCTTGCGGGGATAAGCTGCAATGCGGGGGCAGAGCCTAAGCGTATCCAGCGGAAAGTTATCGTCCCCTTGCGGGGATAAGCTGCAATACCATCAACATGAGTCAGGTCATCCAGACCAGCGGTTATCGTCCCCTTGCGGGGATAAGCTGCAATAGCAGAACTGCCCCAAAAAGAAACTCTTTTCCTGCGTTTTTTAAGGCGTGTTCTGCAATCACAAGATAAATATAGCACATTGACTGCAAAAATAAAAGATATTTCCGAATAAAAGTTGGAAATTGGTGGTGCGAACCCTGTGCCAGATTGGGGAAAACTAGGCGGTAGAAAAGGAGGTTCGCCCCCCGAACTGTTGACTTCAGGGCATCGGGCCATAGCGCCGGAACCCGGCAAACACAAAAATGCTGCGCTTCAGGGTGCTGCCGTCCGGGTAGGTGGTCTCCTGACTCTTGCGGCGGGAGCAGGCGGCCAGCGTGGGGATGCCCGCGGCTTCCAGACGCTGGACTACCCGGTACACAAAGGTGCACTCGCCCTGACAGAGCACGGCGTCCGGGTTAAGGTGCAGGATGTGGTCGGCGTATACCGTGGCAAGGGAGTCCAGTGCGGCCTCGTCGGCGGCGGGGTCGATGGCAGGGAAGGCAAGATCGACCACCGTGCCGTAGCGCTGTGCCGCAGCCGTTTGCTCGGCGCTCCACAGGGCGTAGGGGTGGTTGGAAAAGTTGATGAACATAGCGTGTACCTCCCGGTTCTTTAAAAAAGGCTCCCGTCCGCACAAAACGGACGGGAGTGCTGGCGCGGGGCTCACCGCTTGTCGATGCGGTGGCCAACGTTGTTGCCGGCCAGAGCGCCGGTAACGCCGCCAACGATGGCGCAGGGGATGGTGCCGGCAATGGCACCGACAGGGCCGCCCACGGCGATGCCGATGGAGGCACCCTTCACGGCGCCTGCGACGGCACCGGCTGCGGCACAGCCCAGAGTAGAGATCAGCTCAAACATGTTTTTCACCTCCTTTCACCTACCAGAAGCCCATGGCAAGGGTGCAGTTAAGGCGTAAAAAAATAAATCCGCATAAATTTTTTAAACCATTGTAGCAGCGGCCTTTTTATGGTATGATGCAGATAATGGATCTTATAAAAAGGAGTGTTGCCCTGTGCTAAAGACTTATATCACCACCGTACCTTTGCAGGGAAAGCTGGACCCCATGCTGTACCAGCGGGAGCGGGCAGGTGCGCCCACGGACACCTGCTTTCCCATCGTGCAGGTGATGCGGGATACCCTTGAACCCGGGGACACGGTGCAGCTGCTGGCCATCCGGCAGGAAAATGCCGATACCGCCCGCAACTATCAGCGACTGTTGGAAGAACTGGCGCAGCTGGGCATTGCAGAAGATCAGGTGCGTCAGCTCCACCTGCCCGAGGATCAGCGCCCGGAAACGCTGATCGGCCTGTGCCGGGATCTGGTGGATGCCCTGCCGCAGGTCACCCGGGTGTATGCCTGCATCACCTACGGCTCCAAGAGCATCCCGGTGGTCACGCTGACGGCATTGACCTGCGCCGAAGCTACCCATACGGAGCTGGAAGTAGGTGGTGTGTATTATGGCGAGGTCAAGCGGGAAAACGGGCAGGTGCTCAGCGCGCGGCTTTACGATATGGCAGCGCTGTATCAGCTTGCCGGGCTGGTAGGTACCATGCGCGACAGCAAGACCGCCGAACAAGTGTTCCATCAGCTGATCTGGATGAACGAACACCGGGAGGACTGAGCAGCGATGAATGACGTGAAAACATGGGCGGACATTGATGCTTCGCCACTGCTGCAGCTGCCTCCGGAACAGCGCAAAAAGCTGCACGATGCCAATGATGAACGGTTCCGCACGTTCTGGGCGGAATGCTTTCTGACCGCACAGGCTCCCGGAAGGGGAGAGGAAGCATGGAACAGCGTGGATTTCTGCAAGGCGTTTCTGGATGCGTTTGATTTTTGGGAAGCAAAGCCGGGGCAGACCTTCAGTATGTATCTGCGCACCGCTGTCCGTCATGCACAGGCACACGACCAGCAGCAGGAAGAAATGGCAGTGACGGGCTTCGGACGCGAGACGAACCGCAAGATCAAAAAAGCGCTGGAGTACATGGAAAAGAACGGAATTACAGAGAGTGTGCTCTGCCGTGACCCGGAAAAAGAACAGGTGATCGCCGATATTGTTGGGGTGGGTGTAAAGACCCTGCGGGAAGCACTGCGCAATAAGCAGTCGGTGCTCAGTCTGGACGACACTGGAGGAGAGGATTCGGCGCTGGGTGACCGGGTGGTTTCCCAAGAAAAAAGCGTGGAAGAAAAGGTGGAGCAGAGCAGTGAAATGCTGGCATGGCTGCACCGCGGCATAGGGCTGATGAACCTGCAGCAGAAGGAAAAATACGGCAAGACAGCTGGCCCGTTGTGGAGCAGCGTGCTGATGGGCTTTCTGCGCAACAATGACGCGCTGCCTCCGGCAGAGGATGCGCCCGCGCGGCTGGCAAACTGCGATGATCTGCGTCCGCTGGAACAGGACAACTGTCTGTGGGATATCCTGCTGCTGCACCGGTATGTGGAGTTTACCGTTCAGCCGCCCTATGCACCCAAAGCGCTGGAATGCGCCGCGCTCCACGCCCTGCTGGACTCGGAGCGCAACCCGGCGCAGGATAAGACCGTGGCAGAATTTCTTGGTGTGAGCCGGGCGGCGGTGTCGCAGCGGCGCAAAACATGGCAGCAAAAACTGGTGCAGATGAAAACGGAACAGGAGGATGGATAAGATGGGACGCGATGTTTTACTTTTATATATGAGCCCGAAAAACCAGAACTACAAGACCCAGACCAACGAGGGCGCGGTGCGGTACCTGATAAAGGAAAAGGAGACCCCGGACTGCATTCTGGCACTGTGCAGCGAGACGGTGCGCAAAAAAGCTGTGGTGGAAATGCCGGACGGCAGCACCTGCACCACGCTGGAATATTTCCGCGATGCGTTGCGCAGGGTAGGCATCCCGGCAGAGCGGCTGGTGGTGATCGAAGTGCCGGACAGCATGGATGACGAGAAAAAGCAGTTTCAGGCCATCTCGCAGCTGCTGGACAAGATCGAAAAAGAGGACACCCTTTCCATCGACCTTTCCGGCGGTATGCGGGACACTGCCATGCTGCTGGTGACCGCTGCCCGCTGTATGCGGGACCTGCGCGGTGTGCAGACCCGCCGAGTGATCTATGCAGAGCTGCGCGGGGAAGAGCCTGTCGCGCACGACCGCACCCAGCTGTATGATCTGTTCGACTTTGTTACCGCCATGGACGAGTTCTTCTCCACCGGCACCGCGCAAAAGCTGAAGAGCTATCTGTGGAGCGAGGGCGAAAAAGACCCGGTGCTGCACACGCTGCTGACCCGCATCAACCAGTTCTCGGAAGATCTGGCGCTGTGCCGGGTGCAGAAATTGAACGACGATTTGAACCAGATCGATCAGGCGCTGAAAAAGACGCCCAAGAAGAGCCAGAACCTGACCGACCTGTTCTTCCGGCTGCTGAAAGACCGTTTCAGTACCGAGTTTGCAGAGCTGCTTTCCTCCGGCGAAAAGGCGCTGCCTGCACTGGTGAGCTGGTGCGCCGGCCACGGGATGTACCAGCAGGCGCTGACCCTGCTGTGCGAGCAGATGCCGGAATATGTCTGCCAGCATATTTTTGTGCAGCCCACCCCCAAAGGCTGGGAGTATCTGGCAGCGCAGATGCAGAACAAGGGCAAGCCGTGGGTGTACCCGCTGTTCCACTTCCATTTCTGCCGCCTGACTTTGATGCAGAAGGAATATCCCTATACAACAGACCTGCGCCTGACCCTAAGCCGGGACGATGCAGAAGGCAATATGCTGTTCGGCGTAGCAAATGATGCAGAAATGCACGACTATCTGGATATGGTGCTTGCCTCTGGGCAGCTGGTCATCGACCCTGCCATCCGCCCGCAGCTGGAGCAGGCTGCCCTGCTCTATCAGCGCGTGATGCAGTACCGCAACCAGATCAATCACGCCAGCGCCAGCGACCTAGGCTTACAGAGCGAGCGCGTTCTGCCGCTGGATACAGAGCACATTAAAGAGACCCTGCAAAAGATCGCCGCCTACCTGCATGAGATCCGCCCCTTGAAGCGGAACGTCCCGCAAGGCGTCAAGGCGCTGCCTGTCACAAAGACGATTCCGGCAGGCGCAGTTCCCAACCTGTAAAATAGAATATAAGAAAAAGCAAAGCACCTCCGCTGCTGGCAAATGCCAGTGGCAGAGGTGCTTTTTTGTCCCCTTGCGGGGATAAATTGCAATAACGTGCAAGTAAGCAAATTAAAAATGAATTTGTGTTTCCGTCCCCTTGCAGGGATAAATTGCAATGGGCAGAGTTAAAATAAATAAACTACTTGATAGCAGTTTCCGTCCCCTTGCGGGGATAAATTGCAATACCACTGTGAGGAGACTCTTTACCGCACTAAGGCGTTTCCGTCCCCTTGTGGGGATAAATTGCAATCGCTAAAAAATGGGGTACTGGTTAAATTAAGGATCGTTTCCGTCCCCTTGCGGGGTGTAGTTTTACTATACCACACATTGAGTCAAAAGAAAAGAACCATACACCGGAGAAGCGCGGATGGAGCAGAAAAGATAAGGCATAAAGATCACCTCGATTCGGCAGAAGGAGCGTCAAAGCCCTGAATGGGCAGGCCGAGAAAGTATTCCTCGATGCGGTCCCAAAGCTGCTCGCTGGAAAAGCCGCTGGTAAACAGCCAGCTCATCAGCCGCACAGCATCGGTGTGGCGCTGGGCAATGCGCTCCAGCAGGTGGTTGCGGTAGAACCCGCGGTCAGCCAGCTCCAGGGTCTGGGTCTGGTTGACGTAGAGGTACAGGCGGCTGTTGGAGCCTCCCAGAAGGGCAAAGTGGAGCAGGTCCAGCTCTTCCAGAACGCCCAGAGCCGGGGTCAGACGCTCGCTGCCCTGCACAGAATCGTTCACCGGCAGATAGCGGCAGGTCTCGCCGCTGTGCAGAGCAGCAAAGCTCTGCTCCAGCCAGTGGAAAAACTCGCTGATGAACGGGTCCACGACGCTGTACTCTGCGCCTTCCTGCGTGGTGCCACGGCGCAGCACACGGGTGCGCTGCAGGCGGGACGAATGCTGCTGCCAGGACTGCACGGCCACCAGCACTACGCGCACTGCACTGGTGGCACGGGTGCTGCTCAGGCCTGTGGCCTGCGCCAGCCGGGCGGCGGCATCCCGATCGTAGAGATACTGGCCACTGCGGGCAGCCTCGAAGAAGATCTCCTTCAGGGCGCGCAGCAGAACGGAAAAACGGGCATCCGCATTGGCGTGCCACTCCAGCGTCAGCTGCATGGCGGGGGTCAGGTGCAGCTGGGCATTCAGCGGCAGCTTGTCGCTGTGGGTGTACAGCAGGTACTTGAACTGCGGAAAGGAAAAATCGTTCTGCCAGCGGCTGCTCCACAGGCGGGCAAGATCTACGTCGTAGACTCCGGCGGCCTCATCCTGCAGGGTGGCAGCACCGGTACAGATGCGGTTGACTGCGGCGGCATCGGCGCTGTTGAGCAGGAAATACCCGTGGGTGAACAGAGGAGAGGGCCGCATGATGAAGGGTGCATAGCCGCGTGCTTCGCTGTCCTTCTGGATCAGCAACATGGCGGTCTTGACCTTGGCCAGCGGGTCCTGCTGGTGCTCACCGTTAGGGCTGGCAAAGATGTAGGCGAAGCTCTCGGCATCCACCAGAAGCTCGTTGCGGTGCTTGGTGGCGGCGGCCGGCTGGCTGGCGCGGTGCTGGCGGTATATTCCATGGTAAAACCCCGCTTTCACTTCCAACTGTAAGTGTCTTCGCTTAGTAGAAGCCCATGGATGCAGTAGAGTTAAGTCTTTTGAGAAAAAATTATGGTTATCTTTTTGGAAACGTCAGTCAAATAAAAAATCAATGAGTTCTCTTATAAAGGTATAGAATTAAGAAACAAGGACAGAAAACCTTGCCAAAGAAACAAACTATACAGAGCTTTTTGCGTATGATACAATAAAATTATAAATCTTAATGGGGAATATCGTTTTAGGAGGCCATCATGGAGCCAATGAAAGCGACCAGTGTCAACAGCCGTGCGGAGGAGCTGTTTGTACAGCTCTTCTGTGAGGCTTTTGGGCCTGAGAAAACCGAAAATTTGCAGGTCCAGTACCCCTGCGTGGACATCTATGGTCGGCATCGCTATATCGACTTTGCGTTGGAATCGCCTGAATCCAAAATTGCAATCGAGATCGACGGAGAAACTTACCACAACCCAAGTAAGGTTTCCGAGAACAAGTATGCCGATGACCTCTTGAAGCAGAACAGCCTAGTCTATGACAACTGGAAGGTCTACCGTTGGATCTACAGCCAGCTGGAAAAGCAGCCGGAAAAGGTCAAGGACGAGCTGATTACATTTCTGGGCACCAGCCCCATGTTCAAGGCATTTGAAGCAGACCTGCCAGTGCAGATGGGACAGACCATCGAGCTTCGGGACTACCAGCAGGAGGCCACCGAGAACCTGCAGAAAATGCGAGAGGACGGCAAGACCATTGCGCTGCTGTACAATGCGACCGGCGTAGGAAAAACCATCACGGCAGCAACGGACGCCAAGGCAGTGGGAGGACGCACACTATTTCTGGTTAACGCCCTGAAGCTGGCGTCGCAGGCAAAAGAAACCTTTGCTAAGGTCTGGCCGGAAGCGACTTTGGGAGAGTACACCGGAAGTCAGAAGGATATGACCCAGACGGTCATTTTTGCAACGGTGCAGAGTATCTCCAAGGATCTGGAAAAGTTCTCGCCTACGGATTTTGACTACCTGATCGTGGACGAATGCCACCATGCGGCAGCCAACACTTATCAGAAGATCTTCACCTACTTCCACCCGAAGTTCATTCTGGGACTGACTGCTACCCCGGAACGCAGCGATGGCGAAGATATGCTGGAGCTGTTCCAGAACGTTGCCCACAAAATGGATCTCAAAACTGCTGTGGAGCGTGGCGTACTGGTGCCGATTCGCTGCATCCGGGTCAAGACCAACATCGACCTGACCGATGTGCGGATCAACGGCATCAAATACAATTCGCAGGATCTGGAAAGCAAGCTGTTCATCCCGGAACGCAATCAGTTGATCGTTGACACCTATCTAAAGTACGTCAACGGCAAAAAGACCGTGATCTTCTGCGCCAGCGTAGACCATGCAGCCGAAATTGCAAAATATCAGCCCATGGCGTATGTGCTGGCGCCGGAGAACAAGCGCAAGCTGGATCAGGATATGCTGTTCCAGGGCGAAAAGCCAGAGGCGTGGCTGGATGTGCCGATCGATGTGTCGGACTATGAGATCATCGACCTTTTCAACTGGCAGAACAGCGTCAAGGATATGATCTCGCAGATCGAGTTCGTTCGGATGGTGGATGTACAGTCCGAGACGGTGGAGCGCTACATCAAGGACGGAAAAGTCAAACCGGACCTTTCGATTCCCTTTGGCGATAAGCGGATGTTCCACTATTTCCGGGAGGAAAGCATCCGCAACATTGCGAAACAGTATGGCTGGGATCTCATTACGCCGCAGAATATGGCGGACAAGTTCATGAAGTTTATTGAAACGATGGACATGAGCTATTCCTACAAGCCGGTGCTGCTCAAAGCAATCTATGAGTACATGGACAGCAGCGGCAGAGTTGCCCTGCCGGATGTGGTGGACTACTTTATTGACTTCTATGAGGACCGCAAGGCACATGGGATGATCGCAGAGAAATCCACCAGCATTTACCAGAAGGGCGGTTATACCCGGAAGGATGTGGAGAAGAACATCCTCTCCAACCCCTTCAAGCACTTTGAGGATATGCGATTCCTGATGCGCTGCAAGGACGTGGAGACCATCGAGGTGAATCCCATCATCTTCCGCAAGCTGACACGGGAAGACTGGCTGCATATTGTGGACGTCTGCGACAAGAGCCTTGAAAAATATTATCTGCGGCTCAAAAAATGATGTGAATTCCGATAATTGACTGCGGGTGACGTGCATGATGAAAATAATACTTGACGTATGATATAACGTTTGCTACAATAAAATTGATGACAAATGTTATACTTGCGGGAGGCGTCCGATGAACACAGTCTTTGAGATTCGTTCAGCTTTACAATGGAGCCAGTCGAAATTGGCGGATGAAATCGGAGTGTCCTTTGCGACCGTAAACCGCTGGGAAAATGAAAAATCTACGCCGAATCGTCTTGCACAGGAGAAAATGCTTGCGATTTGCGAAGAAAATCATATCACGTTGGCTGAAATTATACACGATGCTATTATCGGAGATGCTGCAGAAATCTCTGCTATGCATCCGGATAAAATGATTTTATACCATGGCTCCAAATCAGGCATTCAGGGGAAAATCAAACCAGCCAGCCGTGACCGCTGTGACTTCGGAACTGGATTTTATATGGGAACTGATCCGCTCCAGCCGCTTACGCTGATCTGTGACTATGAGCAATCTGTTTTTTATATTTTATCGGTTGATCTTCATAGCTTAAAAACTTTGGATGTTCCGGCTGATATTGAATGGGCTATGCTGGTAGCATATCATCGTGGTAGAATGGAAGCCGCACGAGGAACGAAGTTCTTCCAGAAGTATCAGGAGCTGGATAAAGGCTACGACATGGTGATTGGCAGCATTGCAAATGATAGAATGTTCTATGTTCTGGATAGCTTTTTTGAAGGAACGATTACCGATACGGCATTGGTGAAAAGTCTGTCTGCTCTGAAACTTGGACGTCAGTATGTTGCTATTACGCAGAAAGCCTGTGATGCGGTCAAGATTGAGCGTGAAGTCCAATTGCTTTGGATGGAACGGCAGGCACTGAAGAAGGCCAGCGAGCAGAACCGTAGTAATGGCATTGCATTTGCAAACCAAATCTGCAAAGAGTATCGTAGAGAAGGCCGCTTTTTTGATGAAATTCTTGATGATGCAAAGCAGAGAAGGTGAATCGTTATGGATCTGATTCAATTGAAACTATGCGATATTCAGGGCCGCTTGTTTGAGCTTTCTTTGCAAGCAGGCTATGACAGCGAGGATTTCATGAAGCGGTTCATGCGCTCTAAGGTTGCCCGTGATCTTGATTCAGAGTACAACCGGATGCAGTGGGCGGGAGAAGAATATCTTCTGGAGGAATTTGCAGACGAGTGCCCTCAGACGCAAAAGGGCAATGCCCGGTATGATAGAGAAGTAATGTATTGGACAGGCTACCTTTACCGTTATTGGCATATTCTAACCAACGAACCCAGCAGGGAGATTTATGCGCAGGCTCCGGCGAAGACCATGAACACAAACTATCTGATGTTCCACACCATGGCTCCAGAGCTGGCAATTGAAGACTTGAAAGAACTGCACCAACAAAAGAAACAATCTAAAAAACAAAAATCGAGAAAACCAGAACAGCAGATTTAGTGCCGGGTAAAAACTGCCGTTTGCAGCAGATCTGTAGCAAATCGAGCCTATTTAACGAATCATCGCTCTAAAAATCGAAAAGTCATCATGCATCACACGCAGGGGGTCTGGGGTTCGAGTCCCTAATTCTCCACTCAAAAATCCGTTGTCATCTGACAACGGATTTTTTTGTTTATCTGCATCTTGCCTCCCGGCAGAAAAGACGGTACAATGAAATAAAGCACAGCAGGGGGCGGGCGAGATGGAGAAACTGGAAGCGAAGCTGAAAGCAGTGGACTGGGCCGTGCGGGATGTACTGGTGGGTACTATGCGCAGCCCGCAGCAGCTGGATATTTGCCGGAAGCACTGCTTTTATTACATCCCGGCAGAGCGCCTGCAGGACAGTGATTTTCCTGTCCGCTATGTGGCCCTTTACCAGTCACAGTATGTGTTCGGCGCACAGGCAGGTGTCCGGTACTACGGCGAAGTTACGAAATGCAGCGCCGTCCGCCGGAGCGCTATCACAGAGGTCAGCCCCCGGAGAGGGACGGAAGGAAATTTTTATTACCGCTTCGACATCCGGGAATGGAAGCAGCTGAATCGGCCCATCGAGGCCAAAGAAACGGGCTTTGTAAGGGATTTTACCAACCTGTTCCTGCTGGAGCACAGTGTCCAGACGCCGGAACTCTGGCTCCGCACGGAAGAGGAATACCGCCTTTGTTCGGCCCTGAAGCGGGCCGTCTGGGGCGACACCATCAATGAACCGGACAACGGCCTTGCATTTGAATTCCGGGGTTTCACCGTGAGCTTTGCGGAGGGGAAAATTTTCGTTTCAGACGAAGGCCGCGCTTTTGCGCGGTATGAGATCTCACATTTTTTGCAGGATCCCGGCGCTGTGGTCCGGGGCATCCGAAGAGAATGCCTCCGGAGGGATTCCATGAGGGAACTCTCGAAGATTTGAATCGTTCCTATTATTTACTTCTGCACTCCTGCGGCGCACTGCTCGATGAACTGCTTGGCGACGCGGGGGCTGCGGCCTCCGGCACGGATGGCGAAGGCTTCGGCCTTGGTCAGCAGCTCGTCGTGGGGCATCTCGATGCCGTGCTGTTTGGCAAGCTCGGTGAGGATGACCTCGAACCGGGCTTTCTCAGGCCGCTGGAAGGTGACGGTGAGGCCGAACCGGGCCGAAAGGCTCATCAGCTCCTGACGGGTGTCGGCCTCGTGGATGTCATCGCCGGTGCGGTCGGAGAGGGTTTCCTTGATGAGGTGGCGGCGGTTGGAGGTAGCGTAAACGGCGATGTTCCGGGCTCTGCCGCCCACGCTGCCCTCGAGGATGGCTTTCAGGGCCGCAAAGTTGTCGTCGTTGGCCGTGAAGCTCAAATCGTCGATGAAGAGGATGAACTTCAGTGGGTTCGCGGCCAGCTTGTCCATCAAATCGGGGATCTGATAGAGCTGGTTCTTCTTGACTTCCACGAGGCGCAGGCCGTCGGCGGCGAACTCGTTGGCGATGGCCTTGACGGTGCTGGACTTGCCCGTACCGGCGTCGCCGTAGAGCAGGACATTGTTGGCAGGCATCCCGGCCAGCAGGGCGCGGGTGTTGGCGATGACCTTCTCCCGCTCCTGCTCGTAGCCCGGCAGCTCGTCGAGGCGCTGGGGGTCGGGGTAGCGCACCGGCACCAGCTGGCCGTTCTCGACCGTGAAGACGTGGTGCTTGGCGAACATTCCGTAGCCCTTTTTGCCCACCTCGCTCATCCGCTGGGCGTAGGCGGCGTGGAGGTCGATGGCCTTCGTCTCCCACCGGGGCAGGAAAGGCAGCTTGTCGGCGGCACCGGCGGCGTCCAGAAGCTCGTCCAGCGTCAGGCTGCACAGCTGCTGCAAGAAGTCCAGCTCATTGTCCAGTGCGGTCTGCAAGACGGGCGGCACTTCGCTGACAGCTGCCTGCCGGACGCAGACCGTCTCGGCTTCGAGGACGGCAGCGGAAAGGTATTCGCCAAAGTTGGTGGTGTGCTCGAAGAGGGCTGCTTCGAAGGAAGCAGCCGCGTCGCACACAGCTCCCGTGCTCTGGGGGGCAGCGGCCATCCGGTCGGTGAGGTCAACAAATTTTGCAATGACGTCATCGTCCAGCAGGGCGCGGAAGATGACCAGCCCGTGGAGCCGGGCGTTCCATTCTGTGAGGTTCATAATATCCCTTTCTATTATATAATTGGCTCTCCCTTTGGGAGAGCTGGCGCGGGAGCGCCTGAGAGGGCAAGCACTGTGCGATAAAGCCCACCGCACAGCGATAGGCAGGCTCTTTGTCAGAGTGATACGATCGCTGAGCTTGTGTGGCTTTGCCAGCGGCCTTGCCCTCTCCGTCATCGCAGGCGATGACACCTCTCCCAAAGGGAGAGGCTATGCTTTAAGTAAAGTCGGTTACTCAGAATTATACAGCGATGTAAGGCCCTGCGCAAGATGGTGTTTAATTATCTTCATGTTTGCCATGATTCACGTTACAAATCGTCGATTGACAACGGCCCGATTTATAGTATAATTGACCCAACAAATGCACAGATGGGAAAAAGTAACGCAGGATACCCGCTTTTCAGAGAGCTGCCGGACGATGCAAGGCAGCAGGCGGCCCGGCGCGGAATCCTCCCGGAGTAGCCTGCTGAAGGACGATATATGGGACGTCTGCTAAGCAGCGCCGGTGGCGGCCGTTAGAGCGCAGGGCTTTGTTGGAAGCCCGTGAGAGGGCGCGGAAAGCGTCAACGAGAGTGGTACCGCAGAGAGTTTTGGATTGATTCCAGGTCTTTGTCTCTTGGATAAGGGGACAGAGACCTTTTGTTTATCAGGTAGCGGGTACTGTCTCTGAGAGTGTTTGGGAAAAAAGTGTATAAAGTGGAAATTGGAAACGGAAACAGGAGAAACTCACCATGCAGTTGAACGGTTCTCAAATCTTTGTGGAGGTGCTCTGTGAGCAGGGGGTGGACACCCTCTTTGGCTACCCCGGCGGCGCAGTGCTGAACCTCTACGACGAGCTGTACAAAAACGCCGACCGCATCACCCATGTGCTGACCGCCCACGAGCAGGGCGCATCCCACGCGGCGGACGGCTACGCCCGTGCAACGGGCCGCACCGGCGTGGTGCTGGCCACCAGCGGCCCGGGCGCAACGAACCTCGTCACCGGCATCGCCACCGCCTATATGGACTCTGTGCCGATGGTGGCCTTCACCGGCAACGTGGCCACGGAGGGCCTGGGCAAGGACGGCTTCCAGGAAGCCTACATCGAGGGCATCACGATGCCCATCACCAAGCACAACTTCACGGTGCGCCGGGTCGAAGACCTGGCCGACACCATGCGTGCGGCTTTCCGCATCGCCCAGAGCGGCCGCAAAGGCCCGGTGCTGGTGGACATCCCGAAGGATGTCACCGCTGCGGTGTGTGAGTTCACCCCGAAAAAGCCGGAGCCCATCCGCACCGTGACCACCTTCAACGAAGAGCAGGTCAAGTGGGCGGCAGAGATCATCAACGGCGCACAGCGCCCGCTGGTCTACTTTGGCGGCGGCGTCCGCTCGGCGGCCAGCTGCCAGCCCCTGCGTGACCTTCTGAAAAAGGCTGAGATCCCGGCCACCTATACTCTGATGGCCGCAGGCGTCGTGCCTTACGGCGACCCGATGAACATCGGCATGGTGGGTATGCACGGCTGCTACACCTCGAACCGGGCGGTGGCCGACTGCGATGTCCTTATCGCGGTGGGCGCCCGCTTCTCCGACCGCGTGGCCCTGAACCCCAAGACCTTCGCCAAGAATGCGACCATCATCCAGATCGACATCGACGCCAGCGAGCTGGGCAAGAACGTGGATGTTGACCTTGCCATCGTGGGTGACGCCGCCTATGTGTTGAACGCCATGCTCCCGATGATCGAGGACAAGAAGCATCCCGACTGGATGAAGATGATCCACGAGTGGCAGGCACAGGATTACCACCCGGTATCCGACGCCTCCCGCCTGATGCCCCATCAGGTCATCGGCGAGGTCTGCAACCAGTGCGGCCCCGAGGCCGTCTACGTCACCGACGTGGGCCAGCACCAGATGTGGGCAGCACAGTACATCCGCCACGCCAAGAGCCGCGGCTTCATCACCAGCGGCGGCCTCGGCACCATGGGCTTCGGCTACGGCGCAGCCATCGGCGCACAGATGGCGCTGGGCCGCGACCAGCGGGTGGTCATGTTCACCGGCGACGGCTCCTTCCACATGAACCTCAACGAAGCCTGCACTGCTGTCAGCTACGAGCTGCCCATCATCACGGTCATCTTCAACAATCAGGTGCTTGGCATGGTGCGCCAGTGGCAGACCGCTTTCTATGGCAAGCGCTTCTCCCAGACCGACCCCCACCGCAAGACCAACTTCGTCAAGCTGGCCGAGGGCTTTGGCCTCAAGGGCTACCACTGCGAGAACCTGGCCCAGTTCCAGGAGGCATTCGCCGACGCTCTGAAGCAGAAAGGCCCCACCTGGATCGAATGTATGATCGACAAGGACGAAAAGGTCCTGCCCATGATTCCCGGCGGCGGCGACATCAACGACATCATCATGAAATAAGGAGGACACAGCGACATGGAATCCAATCAGCGCAGGGTCATCAGCCTGCTGGTGGACAACCAGAGCGGCGTTCTGGCCCGGGTGTCCA
>OHOQ01000416.1_pt1 | contig 21759 bp, 25 predicted proteins | sample 1569881 | NCBI WGS metagenome assembly OHOQ01 (sample SAMEA3879596, study PRJEB24766) | human gut metagenome | biome: human-associated habitat; feature: feces | place: USA | collected 1985/1987 | reverse complement strand
CCTCCACATCTTGGCGTAGGCATCCACCCCGTACCAGCGCGGCAGGCTCAACCTCTGTGCTACCTGTGCCTCGAAACGGCACCCCGTGCTCTCTTTCCAGTCTCCGCAAAATACGATGCCGTCACACTCGGTAAGCTCGGAGAGGCACTGCGCCATCACCTCAGCGTATGACAGCCCCTCAAACCGTCCCGTCATCCTGCCGACAGGGTTGAAAAACTCTGCGTTCGGCGTCGCCTTGCGCAGCAGCTCTTCCGCATCGAGCGCCAGCTTGCGGTTTCTCTCCTCCGCGCCCGTGTACGGATGCGCGATGTAAATCCTCATGCGACTCGTCCCTCCCTGTCAAAGGTGTACTGCATCACTTCGCCGTCCTCATACTGCACGGCAATCACGGCGACGCCGCCCTTGCGGATGTCAACCATGCGGCGAATTTCCGGCGTTTTCGGACGCCGCCCAAGCGGAAACGGATACTGGTCAGAGTTGCCAAGAGCGTGGACAATATCTCGTGCGCTGATGTAGCGGCATCCATCTCTTGGCTTTTCCCACATATACTTGAAAAATTGCCGTTTCATAAGTCACCGCACATCTCTCTCTGCATCGCGCCCTCTCCTCGGCAGGAGGCGTTTCTTATGCACTCAAACACGCTTAGAAATCCCACAATCTTGGGGTTTGAAAGCAAAAAATTTTTCAGGCTGTACACCTATGAAATGACACACCGCTTCCAACGTGTCGGCTTTCAGTTCTGCATGCCCGTTCAACATAGCGTTAAACGCTTTGTGTTTAACGCCAATACCCTTGGCGACTTTATTCTGTTGGAATCCATGAAGCTTGAGGAATAATCTCAGCCTCTGATTAGTTCTCAAATTCAGCACCTCCTCTTGCCCTTAATTCTTGGACTATGCTCTTCTTATTATAAGTCCCCTTTCATTGGATTGCAAGACCTTTTTCAAAATTTCTTGGATTTTTTATCTAAAAATGTTAGATATGTGATATAATCTGGGATAAAGGAGGTTGTCCTTCATGGAAATCGGAGAATTCTTGAAGCATGCAAGAACTCGCGCTGATTTAACACAGCGAGAAGTTTCAAAGCGGACGGGTATTAACTATAAGACTATTTCAAATTGGGAGAATAATGTGTCAAAGCCAAGCCCTGATGATTTGTGTATTTTGGCGGATATTTATAAAACCACTACAGATATTCTTGTTGGGCGTAAACCGTCAAACAATGACTTACGAAAAAATCGCGGCTACTATCACGATCCTGAGGTCGTATCCATAGCCAACGAGATGAAAGAAAACCCCGACATTCGCGTTCTTTTCGACGCGACGCGGGGCTTGAAAAAAGAATCCATCGAAGAAGTGAGACGCTTCGTCGAGTTTCAGAAAGCAAAGGAGCGTGGAGACTATGAATGACGATGTTCACGTCGTGCTGCTGAATCTGCCCACTGACATGAGGGGCTTTCTCGTCGCAAACGCAGATGGAAGTAACACAGTCGTTCTCAATGCGCGGTACTCATGGGAACAGAATCGCCTGACGTATCTTCACGAATTACGTCACATCCAAGGCGGTGACCTCTACGCCGACGAAGATGCCGACAATCTGGAAGAGAAGCGGCACGAGTAAAAAGCGGATTTTCTTAAGAAAGGCTGGTGGTAATGATGGAATTTTTGAAAGGTTTAGGATTCTTTTTCTTTGCCACATTTATTCTTTTGTATGTGGCTCGTGGAATTATTCCTTGCCTTATTATCATTGGGGTATCTACTTACTTCTTTCCATGGTGGTATGCCATGATGATGACAGGATTATGCATCAGTGCCTGTTTTGGCAGAGAGTTATCGTTGCGGATGGAGTACGGCGATAGATCTATGTTGCAAATTCAATATGGGTTTCTATTTGATCTAGTAGGCAATGGAATAGCCTTTATCGGTCTTCTGATTGGTGTCTTTTCTTGCCTCTTTTCATAGTCTCTCAAACATACTGGAGGTGTGCAAAATGCCATTTGAATCGACGAACTGGATGGATGAAAGTATCGATATTGGCACATATCGTGGATTTCCTGTCACGCTACCAGCAAGTGTTTTATTCTTCGGGGGAATCACGAAATCTGACTTGCAAGAAATGATTTACAAAGCTCCAACACCAGCGTTGAAACAAAACATCATCAATCACCGAGAACATGCTGGATCCATCTTGACAGAATTAAATATTACGACAAACATGGCTACACAGTTGTTGATCAACAAAGGAGAGATGGCATATGCACAAGGCAATCGCTCTCCATGGGCAATATACGCACACAAAAAACTGAATCAGCGCCTTCGTAATGGTTGTATAATTCCCATAATTATCGGAAGTAAATGTACAGTGTGGTTTACTTGTCGTTAAAGACCTCGTGCCGACTGCATTATATAAAGAGTTAGTGTTTAGTGTAATATACTGGTATTCCATGACTCACATAGTATTTGCAGACAAAATGCAGACAAACAGCAGCAGCAGAATCAGGTATGTTTGTATTTTATTTCATGGCGGCAAAATGGCGGCAAATCCTAGGCATTTGCTTTAGATCGCTGTCGAGATGCACGAATCTTTAGAGCGTTTGCCGAGGGGGTATCGCTTCCGTACTCTCCCTTCGTATAAGGCAGATAATTATTCAGTACTTTCTCAGAGATACCCAAGGAGTAGGCTACCTCAGACAATGTTTTCCCATATTTTAACAACATGAGCGCTTGCTTTGTCCGTTCGTATTCGACAATTTTTTCCGTTATCAATATCTTTCGCACCTTGCCCTCAGAGAGCTTTAGGGTGCTTGCAACCGCTTTTAGGCTTCCCTGTTTCCCGTACTCAGCAACCACTTCACGCGCGACTTTTGACATATCCTTCTTTTTTGCCATCATAACTCCGCCTTTCCATAGATACAGCAAAAGGCTTCTGAGTCAAATATCCAGAAGCCTTTTTTACTGTATTTTGTTACCAATCACAAATTTCAACCCACTCACCTTATAGGTGAGACTTTCATATGTCCTATCAAAAATTTCAATCCACTCGCCTTGTTGGCGAGACTAACATACAACCTAACAAAAATTTCAACCCACTTGCCCTTGAGCAAGACATCTTACAAATTTATTATATCCTATGCTATACCACATGTCAATCCACGAGGACAAAAAATAAGCCCCAAGATCGAGATGCATGATTACTTTCTCAATGGGAAAAGCAATCGCCCAGACTACATCCACTTATCTCTGCTGCGCAATAGAGAATCATGGACGCTGTGCATGCCCCGGCACGATTGCTTAACAAGTATATTATATATGTAGCACATGTTAAAAGCAATATTGCGCATAAAAATAAGCCCCGAAGCCGAAGCCTCGGGGCTTAAAAACACCTACACTCTACATATACATGCGATTCACATTGTACGCCGCTGCAGCTTCATGTTCGATCTTGCAGCCGCGTGCATCGGCATATCCCTGCACAAATACCGCCAAATCTGCCTCTGCGAGCATCATGAGAGATTTGCCCAGATAAGCGAGGCCGACATTTTTCCAATCGGACTCATGAAACTCATCCGGGATAAAGCTTTTTATCTCCTGCACATCTTCGCCCGGAAACTTCGCCGCCACTTGAGCCAAGATTGCTTCGCGTTCCGCACGGATTTCTTCATCCGCACGTCCACGCATCGGCTGTGAAATAAAGATCTTCTTCATTTTACACCGTCGCATTCCCCGGCTCGCCTGCCGGTTCTGCCATGACCTTGCCCTGTGCCTCCATCGACTTTTTCAGGGTCAGCTTGATGAGCCACATCGCGACGCGCAGCAGTCCGGGCAGCACAATGCCTTCGCCCCAGCGCACCCAAGCACGCTCATCGCGCTTGGCTTCCTCTTCCAGCTTGGAGGCATAGCCCTCTACAGCCGTTTCCATGATCGGCAGCCCCTCGGCAATAACTGCCGCCGTCACGCGCTGCTTCGCCTCTTCCGACATTGCAGCCTTCCTCAATTCCTCAACAATAGAGTCGCGCGTTTCCGTCCACTTGCTCATGATTTTTACTCCTTTCTGTTTTCGCCCCGAAACTTTCAACTTTTGCGGGGAACATGTAAAACATACTTACAGGTTGCAATAACCAAAATAACGATAATTTTGTTATTCATTTGTTACAAGTTTCAAGGTTTTTGTTACAAGTTTCAAAATTGTCGTTATTAAGGTTTAATGACACATCAAATACAAACGCGTACCAGAGCGCCATGACCGCCCTTGGGCAGACCGTCGCTCCTCTGCGTTCGTCCCAAACGACAACGATGCGCCGCCCGTTCTTGTGCGCCCGCAGCAGCTCTCCCTCTTTCAGCGCATCCATTTCCCACCCCTGCTGCGGCTCGGACAGCCATGCGGCAAAATCTTGCACAGCGTCCAGCCGCACGAGGTTTCGCCACTCCGTTTGCTCGGGCGGCTCCCTCACCTTTGCCTTGCGCCTTTTCATTACCAGCCATGCTCCGCGTACCACGCCGCCTTGCCGATGATGGTGTCGAGCATCTCGTAGAGGTTCTGACCGGGGCAATCCGTCGCCATGAGGTCACGATGCCCAACGATATGCTCGCGGTCAATCGGCAGTCCGTAATCCTGCGCGTACTTTGCCAAGAGCATCGCCGTCGACTCGATCTGTTCCTCCGTCGGCGTCGCCTCGTCAAAGTTGCCGCTCAGGTGGATGCCGATCGTATGGCTGTTCTCGCCATAGGCGTGCGCCCCGACCGTCCAATGCGGACGACCAACCTCGATGTCGCCGTTCTTGCGGACGACGAAGTGATAGCCGATGCACGTCCAGCCCTGCGCCTGATGGCTCGCGTTGATCTGACGTGCGGACAAGTCGTCGTCCTGCGGGTTGCCCGTATGGTGGATGACGAACGTATCGGTCGTGTCCCGCGTTTCCAGTCGGTTGTAGTCATAGGTCAGCCCCAAGTCGTGCATGTAAAGCTCTGCCATTTCAATCATCCTTTCCGGATTCATACTTTTCACGTTTGAGCGCGACAAGCAAATTCGCCATAGATTCTACGGTCTGCTCAAAAAGCCTGTGTTCAAGCGTATCATCCTGCGGCGTAAATGCCGCGAATTTCAGATGCAACAGCTCGTGCACTAAGGTCACTTCCATGTCCTGCGGAAAATCCTCGTCAGGATAATCTACAGGATCGAGCAGCTTAATGACAGCCTTACCAGATTCTATGGAGTAGGAAATTTCTCCGCTACGCCCTCCGCCATCAAAGGCTCTTTCGCGATAGATTCCTATGCGCACATCCCAAGCATCCAAACGCAGACGTTTCTGCCATTCTGCAAGAGAATCTTCCAGCTCTTTTTGCGTAAAAACCACAGCCATACGTTCAAACATCCTTTCCGTCCCCGCCGCCCTGCATCTCCGGCGGGCGACACTCCCAAAGCGAGCGCTCCATCCGTTTGAGTTCGTCGCTGTAAAATCCTACCCTTGTCGCGATGGCGAGGAACGCATAGTAGCTGATCCAAAGCTCCCGCCACTCTTCGCGTGTCATTTCTCACCACCTTCCTTCTCGCGGGAGCGCTCACTTTTTTCAAGCTGCAGCTGTTCCAGCTTGTCTTTCAATTTTCTAGGAATTGGCACACCTGCATTCGCAGCGTTTTCAAGGATGCTCAGCCCCTCGTTGCCGATGAAAAACCAGATGACAAACGCACGCGCCGCATCACCGTCCATCAGGTTGGACATCCAATGCGCCATGGCGACGACGGAGAGGATCAGAACCTTCTTGCAAATCCCTTTGAAGCCACGTTTGCTGCTCAGTCCATTGAGATGAGGATTGACTTGTGCCGCAATCAGACCGCTCACATAGTCTATCCCCATGAGCACGAGCAGCACTTCCAATGGCTTGTCCCAGCCGCAGAGATATGTCACTACTCCCCCGATAATCGCCGCCATAGACCCCGTTTCCACCTCCGTACTCGTCGGCACACAGCCGACCAGCCAAGCCCAGATTTCTCTCGCCAACCTCGACATAAAGCTCCATATCTCCTGCATACTCACCGCTTCCTTCTCACGCATAACAAAAGCCGCCAGAGAGCGGCTTCACAGGATAAACGCCTGTTTATTTCGTTTACGCTTTTTCAGCTTCCAAACCAAAAAATCTTCCTCAATCTCCACTGCTGGGGCATCCCGTACGACACGCATCGCTATCTCCAGCGGCTCTATCTCTGCCGCAGGGGCATCCCGTACGACACGCATCGCTATCTCCAGCGGCTCGATCTCTGCTGCCAAGTATTTCATGCGATCACTCGATTCTCAGCAACACAGCGCCGCCGGGGAAATACATATTACGCAATCCTTGTGGCACTACGCAATGATACTTTGCATGTTCCGTAACAAGCGTATCGCCATGCACTAAATTTACTGGGTGCGAGCCGATATACCTGACCGTCTTGATCCCATCCAGCTTTCCCCTGTAGCCCTCTTCATTCGAGCCGTAATATATGGGAGACACCATATATTTTTTCGCAAGATTCGGGTCAATCGCAGGCAGCAGCGAATATGTGAGAAGAAAATAGGCTTCGTCTTTGCTTCCCATGTCATCCGGGCAGTCTGTAATGGTTACGCCGCTTCGATGGGCAGAGGAAGCATACAAGACGCCGCGCGACTGAGATTCTGTCAAAAAACGTGTGTCGGGCTCTCCCAGATAGAAAACGATAGGACCACTTATAGAGCTTGACGGCGGATATTCCAGTGAAAGGATGATTTTCCCCGCATCCGCATATACATAGTAATCGAGTCCTGTTTCCCTGCTGAGCTGTTCCCCCGTTCCATAGATATACAACGGCTGCCATGCCCTTGCAGGCTTTGCAAATGTACCGGATTCGCCGCTTCCTCCCGGCGTATACCACGTTTGCAAACGGCATGACATTGTACTGTAATCGGTTGTCACGACAGAATTTGCTTCGCTTGGATAATTATGGTCTCTATCGCGAAGATTCAAGATCAAGTCGCGATCTCCTGTCACGCCTTTGGAATGAAGCACGACATAATCGGTTTCCGGCTTGGACGAGATGTCTTTCCAGCCTTTTTCTTTCAGCTTGTCGATAATGAGCGAATAGATTTCTTTCTTTTTGCACGTTCCCTTAGAAAAAATATACTCTTGTGCCATGATGTTCATGCCCCCTACTTAAGTTTAACCGTTACAGACAGTCCGTCGTCATTTTCCATAAGTCCCATGCGCAGCACGTCGCCTTCTTTGACGGCGATGTTCTGCACCAAGGTCGTAAACGTCTTGTACCGCGTCATTGACGGCAGGACGATTCTGCCGCCGATCGGCTCCCAGACTCCCGCACCTGCGGCAAAAGATGCGGCGTCCATCTTCACGAGCGGCAGGACGATTTCAGCGGCGACAGGCTCTGCCATAAGCACGGCGACGGACTGAATCACGCCTTGATACGGATAGACTACGTTGACGTCGCTGCCCCTGAAAACGACGGCGTGTTCCGTGCTGCTGCCGCCGCCTTCGCCTGTGCCGAAGCGTTTCAAGACCCAAGATGCCGTACCGTCCGCAAAGGTGTCTCCTTCGCCGTAGCCGACCGGCTCGACGCTTGCGGACGTGCCTGCTTTCTCGCAGATCCAAAAGCCCCAGCTCGGGCATGTCGAGGTTCGCACGACGTCTTTCTTCTTGTACGCTTTTCCCGCCTGCCACAGTTCGAAATGCGCCCGACTTTCCGCGTGTTTTCTTGGCAGGGCGTTTTTGTCTATCGCTTGAAGTGCATCGTTGAACTGCCGTGTCAGAAGCGGCTTGGCGCCGTCGATCAGCGGGATTTCAAGTTTTGCTGTCGTCATGGCATCCCTCTCCTCTCTTGGATCGTTTTACCGTCCCATGCGTAGCTTTGCACCTCGCCGCCTGCCGCTGCCGGCACATAATACGAATTGAAGGTGTAGCCTTTTTTCATCGTATAGGCGGTAAGCTCCGCTTTGCCGCTCACGCAGAGAATCTCGCCCGTAAGCCGATAGCTTTTGCCGCCGTGTCCGAAGATCGCGCCATCTTCTGTCGGCGGCGCTTCTTCGCCGAGTGCAAAGAGCGGCAAGTCTTTATATATGACCTGTTTCGCTGTCGCCATCGCGCCGTCGGGCATGACGATGCGATCGACGATGCCCCACGCTTGCAGCCGTTCACGCGCTTCGTCCTCGGATGCGACGACATCGACAAGGACGGGAATCGTCCGACGGAATGTGCGCTCGTGCGCTTGATAGGAGAGCAGCCCGTCGCGCCTTGCGAAAAGCTCTAAGCGCACCATGTCGGAAAGATTCCGAAAGTCAAGACAGTGCCGCTCCCAGCTCAATGTAATCGGCGATTGGGGAAAGGCGTATTCTCTGACTTCATCGCCGACCGTAAGCCGCACGAGGTAGTCGGTTCCTTCTGCCGCTTCCAGCGGCTGCTTCGTCCAGTATTCGAGCACGTCGTCCTGCGATACGGCGCCGAAGCTCTGGCGATTGTTTCGCGGCGCAAACGAGAGGCGGATATCGCCGGCAAAGTCTTTGCCCTTGACTTTCTCTTCGGCCATGTGAGCGCCGATGCGAAACCTGCCGGGCACGACAGGCAGCAGAGAGCGCCTTTTCGTCGTGAGCGACTGCACCTTCGTATGATCGAAGTCCTCTTTATGCTTGACGGTCGCCGTTGTGATGTTGTATTCTTCCGTGACCGCCTCTCCCGCCGCGCAGACGGGGCCGCCCGTCGTGACCTGTGCATAGTTGCCGCTGCGGATGAAAAAGACGTGCGCCTGCGCGGTATGCTTTTTTGGCACGGTATCAAAGACGCCGCGCAGGACTCCCTTGACGTACCAATGCCCGTTCGCCAGTTCGATGAGCGTGCTGTACGCCATGATTTCATCGTCCACGATGAGCAGGCGATTCCCTTTGCGTGCGGCTGCGATGTCAACGGTGCCGCTCTCAAGCTCCTCTACGCCGCCAAGGTTGACGATCTCAAAGCCCAAGATGTCTTCGACGTCGCTGAATTCCTCGATGTCGTAGGCGAGTCGTCCCGTCGGCGTCCACTTGCTCATGCTGCTGGTGCTGACAAAGGGCTTGCCCGTTTCTTGACGCCAGACCGTCCATAGATCTGTCTTTTTATCGGGACGCGCGGCAAAGGCTGTGACGTAGGTATCGCGGTCGTTGACGATCTCATAGGGCATTTCGAGATACTTCATGATCTGCACGCCTGCCGGATACTTGTCCTCGGGTTTCCACTCTGTCGAATCCGAGAAGGAGAAGTCTGTTTTCGCCAGCCCGAACACGTCCTCGATGGTTTCGAGCTGCACGCGCCCTTCGAGGAAGCTGCCGAGATCGACGCTCGTCACGCGCAGGAGCATGTGGCGGATGCCGTACGGCGGCCAGTCGAGAACGACGACGTCGCCGATGCGAACGCCGGATAATTCGCGATTTCCCTCGATGCTGACCGTTGCCAGCGGATAGCCCTGCGAATGCAGTTCACGCTCTGCCGCCCATTTGGCGTTGCCCGGTGTCGTGAAAAAGGTATAGTCGTATGTCTTTACCGTCTGTACGCCATGATGGATCTCAATGTTGGCGGGATCCCGTGCCGGAATTGTCCCGGCTTCGTATTGATTGGCGCGGTCGATGAACGACACGGACACTTCCGAGATGGTTTCCGACCAGTCGAGGCGGGAAATGTCCGCTTTGCTGCAGTTCGAGGGATTGAGCCGCAGACATTCCTCAATCTTGTAATCATCGCGAATCAGACGGAAGGTGAGTTTTCCCGTCGCCGGATGCGAGAAGCGCACGGCGTTGATATGCTCACAGATCTTGTCAATGAGCGCCTGCGCCTTGCTTTTGGACGTAAGCTGCACGGATAAGCCGATGCCCTCTTTCTTGAGCGTTTCGCCCATTTTGACGAGGGATTCACGGTCAACGACGTCGGGATGCTCCGCAACGCCCCAATCGGTGTTGGTAATGAGCGCATAGAGGATTTCCGCCGGATTCGCATCTTCGCCGATCTGCCCTAAGCCTAAGGCGTTCGGGCAGTTCTGCAGCTCGATCCATGTCTCAGGAATCGTCGCGCGCTTGCCGATGTAGGCGGTCGGCACGACGGCGGAAACGTACGGCGCATAGCCGGGCGTAAGGCCGCGAAGCTCCTTCTGCACGCTTTCGCGCCGCATCTCCTTCGCCATCCACGGATGCGGCGTCTGCTCCTCGCCGCCCAAATAAACGGCAAAGTCGCCGATGAAGCCGCCGCCTTCATCCACGCCGCCGAAAAGCTCGGGTTTATCAATGGCGAGCGTATGCACCGCGCCTTTCAGTTCCGACCGCTTCAAGTCCCCTTCCCAGACTTTTTTCTGCCCCATGTAGATGGCGCGAAGCCGCATTTCATCTCCCGACCATGCGATGAGGAATTGATAGCCGAGGTAATACTTAAAGCCCTTCTGCACCGTCGTCTTGAGGTTGCGCCCATTGATGAGCCAATTCAAGAGCCATAGAAAGAGCGAATTGAGCAAGGGACCGATGCGGTCGTCCTTCGTCCTGCCCTTCGTTTTCGATTGGACATCGTCTACACGACCGCCTTCGCCGCCCTTGACAACGCCGCCGCTGATCTGCCTTCCCTCGCCCTCGGAATGCCCCGTCCATAGCATGGCGATGTACTGGGCGATCAGCGACAGGACGAGCGGCCATGCACTGAAGTTCGCGTGCGCTGCATACGTCTCCGTATAGGCGCGAAACGAAAAATCTCCGAAGTACGAAACGATCGGAGATTTGACGAGGCAGCGTCCGAGGACGACGGGAATCGGGCTGCCGATCTTCGTCTGATTGGCAGACACATTGAGGTTTTCGGGCTTGCCCGCCTCTTCGGCGCTGTTCGAGCCTTTGTTAAGAAGCGACAAGAGCCATGTCGATATGCCCCAGCCCACATATTTATTGATTGCTGACATCCTGTCACCTCAAATCTTGATCGTGCCGACAAAGCCGTTCGTATCGCGCTGCACGACGAGCGAATCGATCCAATATGCGCCTGTGCCCGTCGGATTCTTCTCGGGATCGGTCGGCGGCGCATACGGCACGCCCGAAAAATGCACCGTGTTCTTGAAGCGCGTCGCGCACGTCCGAAAGAGCGAATCGCAGCCGGGTACGACAAAGACATCGTTTCTCGGCGTATGCGCGGCAGGGTACTTCATCCAAACGAACTTCCCCGTATGCTGCGTGATCTGGCGCACATGCTCGCCGTAATATATCCTGCCGCCCGTAAAGTAGCCGTCCGGGTACTCGGCGAATTTCGAGGACTGTACCCTGAGGCCTTCAACCTCATCGACGAACGCCTTGACCTGCCAATCTTCGCGCTTCAATTTGCAGTTATGGTCGAAGATCGTATGGTTGCAGTAGTATTGATTCATGCCGCATGGCAGTTCCTTTTTCATCCACGCATCCATATCGGCGGTCAGTTCGCACTCGGATTCGGTGAAATGCACCTGCCCGATGCGTGCGGCGAGGACGCAGATAAACTTCGAGAAATCATCTGCGTGCAGGCGGTACACTTGGCATGAAACGGGGATTTCCGGCGGCGATCCTTCAAAAAGTTTTGCAACCGCATGATCTTTGGGCGCCTTGATCGTGCAGCTTTCGATGCTGCCCGCGCTGCCGGGGCGAATGTTCTCACGCGATATGACCTCAGCAAAATACTTCTCGGTATGTCTCTTGCCGTCCTCAATAATTTCGAGTTCCACATCGTCCGCCGCGCTCGTGTAGAGATATGACATATCGCCGTGCGTAAACTTGAAACACTCAATCGGCGCGCCGTCCGATATGGAATTTTCCTGCCGCGCGATGGGGTTCTCGCTCATCAGGCATCGACCTCCTTCAAACAGATGCGCACGGTCGCCGCGCCTGTCGTTTCGTAGTCTATGACAAGATCATCTTCGGCAAAGCGGCAGCGCGTGAAAAAAGAGATCATGCGCACGTTCTGCGGCAGGATCTCATGCTTGAGCGGCGTTTCCAGATACACTTTGCCCAACGTGCCTGTCTCATCTTGTGAAAATCCTGCCAAGGGTAGAATTTCGGCGCTGCCGTCCGTATAAAAAAGGACGGCCAATCGCCGCCTTGAAGCCTTCGCATAGTATTTCCAATGATAGGGAAACGATGCCAAAAGGAAGATTTGCCCTGCCGGCTGCCGCCCCTCGATGTCGATGTCATTGAGCCACGTCGGCGCATAAAACGACTTCCATGCGCCTTTGTGCCGCATGAAGAAACGCTCGATGTTGTGAATCTCCGCCTTAGACAGCCCTGCGATGGAAACCTCCCGCGTCTCGGCGGGATTCACGCCCTTGAGATCGTAGCGAAAGGCGCCGCTCTTGTAGTCCAAGCGATTGGCGTTCTTCGCATAGCTTGCCGAAATATCTTCTTCCCACTGCGGCGCGAAGCGGAACACTTCTGCGCCAAGATACTGCGCCGGCAGTCCGAAGGCAAAGCGCGAAGCGCCTGCCATCGGCTCGTCGTGCATCTCATCCCACGCCGCAGGGAAGTCCGGCGCACGCTGATTGCGGAAAAGCTCCAAGTTGAGCGTCATCTGCACAGCGTCGCCATGCAGATTGGCGAAAGAATCGTCGTCCTGCAAGACGCCGTAGAATACAGGAATGATCGTCGCAAGATGCGCCCTGTAGTTTCGTTTGAGTTGTTTTTTCAGCCCCATCACGCCGTTTGCCGCAAGGTACTTGATTTCGTATTTGCCGCCGCCGCGCTTGTCGTCGCGCCACAGCTCCACGCTGCCGATATTCCGAAAGCTCCACATCGCTTCTGTCGGTATTCTAAGCGTGGTCTGCCCCTCATAGGCATGATCTTCCAAGAGCGTCGCCGCGTGCCAAAGCGGCAGCTCGATGAGCTGGGTGCCGCTCTTGTAGGCGAGCATCCGCAGGTATTGGCTCTGCCACGATTCGCAGCCGATATAGTCATAGGCGACGTAGCGGCGCGGCTCCTGTCGGAGCGCCATGCGCTGCTCCTTGCCGTCCCACGCCGTATGAATCTGCGTCAAGTAGGACATCTTCGCGCTGATTTTCTCTGCCGCTTCGTCACCCCCAGTTCGGACTTAAATCAAAAATCTTATCTTCAAGGTCAAGAATCGTGCGGCGGCTGATCCACTTGAACATCTGCCAGAGCATCCAAGACTCATAGCACGGCTTTGCGAGATTCTTCGTACCCATGAAAAGCGACATCGTGAGAAGCGCGGCAAAGACGTATCTGCCAAAGACAAGCGCGACCGCCTCGCGCACCTCTTTTTTCGGCACGGCGACGAGAGCATCCGCATCCTCATGGATGCTGCGCGGATAAACGCCGTCGGCGAGCAAGCGCCACACCTCCGCGAGCATCCATTGACGCAGCTCTTCCACCGCGCGATTTTCCTGCGCTTCCGGCTTGCCATGCGGTTCATTCGGAATGGGCGCGTCGCTTTCGGACACTTGACGCGCCGCCAGCCAATCCTGCAAGCGCGTGAAAAAGATGCGGAAGGTTTCCGTCAGGTACTTTTCCACTTCGCCCCAAAGAAGCAGGCTGCTCCAAGCCTTGCGTGCGCTCAGCTCGCGTGAAGCGACGAGGAACGCCGTCGCATAAGAAGCCGCGTCAAAGAAATAGACGAAGGCGTGGCTTTCCAGCACATCGACCGCCACAGCGAGCGACTGCCATTTGCGTACAATCCTCATCGTTTCGCTGCCGTCCGCATGGACTGTCGTGAGCGCCCCCGTGCGCACATTCCACCGCCAAGACACGGCGTCAGCGGGCATATCCCAAGCCGTCGGCGCATCCGCGCCCCACAGGATGCCGAGCGACGACATGAGGCTGACTGTCGCCTCATCGCCATAGATCGTGCGATCTTGATCTATGCCGAGCGTTCCCAACGGCTTCAAGCGCACGCTCGTCAACGGCTGCGGCACCCTGCCAAGGCTCTTGCTCATGCCGCAGAAGCCGCCTGTAGATTTCAGCATCGCACATGTCGGCATCGCCATCGCCCCTTTCTTCTTCGACGGGTAAAATATTCTCGCAACAGCAAAATTCCTCTTGACCTATATGCGCATAGTGCATATAATATAGAGGAAGGAGTGAACACGATGAGATTCAAGGAACTTGACAAATTGCTGAAGAAGAACGGGTGGCAGCCTGTTCGCTCGAAAGGTTCACACCAGCACTACCAAAAGGATGGCGTCGCCAAAACCTTGACGGCTCCGAATCATCCCGGAGACATCAACCCCTTCATTGTGAAAAGCGTCTTGAAAGAGGCCGGAATCCAATTATGATACCCGTCTCCGAAAGGAGGAACATCTTATGAACCTCGTTTATCCTGCTGTATTTTACCCCGATCCCGATTCATCTTCTTTTGCTGTTACAGTGCCCGATCTTCCCGGATGCATCTCCGGCGGCAACTCCCTTTCCGATGCCATCGCTATGGGCGAGGACGCCGCCTCGGGCTGGATTCTCGGCGAGCTTGAGGACGGCAACGAAGTGCCGCCGGCAAGCAGCATCGCGGACATCCGCCCCGACCCCGAGATCGGCGAGGGCTTCGTCAGCCTGCTCTCGCTCGACATGGACGCATACGCTGCGAAATACGGCAGCAAGTCCGTCCGCAAGAATCTCACGATCCCCGCATGGCTCAACACCTTTGCCGAAGCCGAACAGCTCAACGTATCCAAAGTCCTACAGGACGCGCTCACCGCGCTCTATGAGAAGAAAACCGCCGTCTGAGCGCCGCGCAGCATATCCCAAGCGATATGCTGCTTTTCTTTTGCCCTGTTACTGCTGAATACTGAACCCGTCCATGCCGTACAGGCCGCGCCGCCTTGTATACGGGAACACCTGATGCAGCATCCCGGACTTTGGGTAGCTGATCTCGTAGAGCTGCCCCGGCGCGACGTTTCGCATCGAGATGAAGTACACGCCGGGCACATACCCGAGCGGCGAGAAGTTGCGCAGTCCGTCCGGATCGCGCAGCGCGTAGGCGACGAGGTTCATGTTCATCGTGATGCAGTTCAGCGTGTTGACGTTGCAGCCCGTATCCGTCGTGTCTTTGCTCTGCAACAATGAATAATCTGGAATGTAAGCGTTCCAGCCCTTATTTTCATCTGCCAGCACATCCTTCGTCTTGACGGGCAAGGCGAGCTGCTTGCCCGTGTAAGCGCAGGAAATATCTGCAGCGTCGTTTTTTCCCGCGCTCGCCCAGAGCACGGACGGGCTGCGCAAAGGAGCCGCGTCGATGTCGGCACGCAAAAACGTCGCCGCGCATGTCGTCATGGAAAAGAGCGGCACGCTCTCCGCTTCGATCGCCGTAGCTTCAAAGGTTGCCGACGACGTAAACATGTTGTAGCTGTTGCGGCTGCCGGAGAAAATCAAGCCGCCGTCCCAGTCGCCGATCTTTTCCAACGCGCCGAGCGCCAAGTGCTGGAACACGCCCGCCGTTTCCACGCTCACGATGAGCATGGGCGCAGGCTCCAAGATCGCATTGCAATACAGCGTATGCTCTCCCTGCGGCTTTACCGGGATGCCTGCGCCGATCACCTCTTGATTAGCGACGAATACGGGCGCGTTCGGCTGATCGTACCAAAACCCCGACGGCGGGTTATTCGTATGCGCCGTGCACGCGACGAGTCCGATGCCGTGCGCGTTCTGCTCATTTTTCTGCGAGGGGAAAATCTTCTTGCCCCCTGCCGAACGGAAAACGCCGAACACTTTGCTGTCGGGGCTTTTCAGTGCGAGCTTCACGCCGTCGGAAGTCCCCGTGCCGTCGATCGGCACATCCACGACGCAGTTCTGCAGCACCGTCCAGCCCTGTGCCGCCGCAAATTCGCCGACCTTCTGCAAGATGGCGACGGCATCCGTCAGCCCCGTATATTTTTGATACGACATCCCTACTCCTCCAATCTCAGCAGCATGTACCTGCTCTTTGTCTGTGCATAGTCCTTTCGCTCCTCTTTCAAGAGCTTTTCCACATCCTCCTCATAGACGATTCCGGCGCGTCCCTTGATGTGAAATTGCCTGCCCGCCCAACCGTTCGGCAGGACGAGGTGCAGTTTTCCGTTGATGCGCGTCTCCCCTTCTTTTCCTACCGGGTGCGACGGAAACGAGATGTACGGAATACGCCCTAATATGCCGCTTTGCTCTTTGCCAGCTGCGAGAAGTTCTATCGGTTCGAGCTTCCATGTTCCGCCCTTATCGTAGAGATGGCTGAAATCTCGCACGTCGCTCTCCGTCGGGCGTATGCGATACAAAATATGCTGCGGTCTTTCCGGCGGCTTTCGCACGAAATGATACAGCGGAACAGGACCCGAGCAGACAAAATGCGGCACGACGTCAAGGCTCTGCACATAATTTGCCGCGCCGCGCCACCTGCCATCGCTCAGGCAGATCATCACCTGCGTTGGGATGCCGCCCCTGTCTTCCGCCGCGCCCGCAAACGGCGCGAGGCCATGCGCGACGCTCCACTCCTCGGGGCGATAGTCGATCTGCAGAGCAACGACAGGCGTCGGCGTCTGCTGACTAGGCGAATACCACACGTTGATTCCCTTTGCCACAAAACCCGACGTGCCGCCGATAACCGCAGCAGGGAAAGCGTACTCTTCATTGTCGTAGGGCAAAAACGCGCCCAAGAAAGCATGATCCCATACGCCGCTGTTATTGATGACGACAGAGAGCGTATGCGCGTCCTTGACAAGCCAATAGTCAAGGACAAGATTCTTCGGACCCTCGAAGTTCATGCCGAAAGAAGGATAGCCGCAGCCCGGAAAAAGCGGCGGATGAAAGTCTATCACTCTCGAAGAACCCTCAAGAGTATATTGAATCGGCAGAAATTTGAAATTGCCGAACTTTATGCCGCCGGGCTGCTCATGCCAGTTGAGCGCCTCGGCATATTGCTTGAATACACCGAAATGCAAAACCCTCGCCGAATGTGTGAAAATATCGGGAGTTCCCGTAAACGTCGCCTTGTTCACCGTACGACCCGACATTTCGACAGGTGCGATCTGGTTCAATCCGTCCTTGTGCCAGACAAAATACGTTGCAAGATTTTCTTTCTTCATGAACCAGTCCGCATACGTCTTGCCCTTTTCTATGCGGTTCGCCATCAGCCCGAGATAGAGAACTTCGCCCTCTTTTCGTCCGCGCGCCTTGAAGATCGTGCCGCGCGGCCAAGCCTCCGAGCGCATGAGCTGCCAAGCGTCGTCGCCATGAACAGCATTGTCCGTCGCCCATGCGCTGACAATGGCAATCAAGTCCTCAAAAGATGCCGCCGTGCCTCGTTTCATACGAATCGCCATAGCATCACGCCCATTCTACCGCATGATATTCGTCGTCGTCGCGGCGAAATACGTTGTTGAAAATCTTGTACGGCTTGTCCTTGTAGAGAACCGTATCTTTTACGGCAAGATCGGCGCGGTTGCCGATCCAATAGAGGCCGTCGAACTGCCCGAGGATGCCGACAGGATCGCTTTCGTAAAGAAGCATCGGAAACAGCATGTGATCTTCCATCGACGCTTCTTCCTGCGCCTTCTTGTAAACCGTCAGTGTATCCACGGGCTTGACGTCGGTCGGCCATACCGACAGTTCCTTGCCGCCGTAACGCCATACGCCGTCGGGACGGCGCACGCATAGCGAAGAATATCCCGCAAACAAGCGCGGCGTCGTATAGACGCTGTGTCCTGCATCTTTGTCGCTCCACTTCACGCCGTCGTAGGCGCTGCCGCCGACGGCCATCGGGTATGGATACTGACGCTCGACGGCTACGGGAATGAAAAAGCCGAGATACGCCGCTTCATAGCGGTTCGACATCTCGACATGGATGGTCACGCGGCTCGTGTTTGCCGTCACCCAGTACATCATGCGCACATCGCGTGCAAAGGTCATGCACGGCAAGGTGTCACGATAAATCGCCCCCGGCTGCTCGAACCACTCCAAATGCTCGTCATAGCCACAGAAGCCGTTGAGCAGGAAATTCTCCTGTCCGCCGTCCGCGTCTTTGATCTTCATGCCGATGTAGATTTCGTCCTTGCCGTCGCCGACGCCGCAGAGGATGACTTCCGTCGTGTCCTCTGTGACCGCCGCAGGCCGCAGGAGCTTCCAAGCATTCCCCGCCGTGAAATTCGCATCGTCGATGAGAAACGCCGTGATGTCCTGCAGCATCTCTTTCACCGTCGTCGCTGTTTTGTTGAGTGTTGGCATGATATGTCTCCTTTTTGTTGCACCAAAAAAGGACACCGCATAACGATGTCCTTTTTGTATATTAAAATCAATATTGTTGCGACCATTCCAATCTTTCATCCCATTGGAAATAAATTACATAGAAAACATTGCTACGCTTTCCCGGCGCATCAGCAACCATTGACCTAGATATAAACACACCTGTATCTTCATCAACCAGCGGGACAAACATCCCTCTAATAGAGACGTATCTTCCATTCGATTGCATAACTGGCTCTTTCTCCGGATCCCGTTGTGCCAGCTGCTTTGTAATGTTTGCTGCAATACTCGGAGATATTCCCACGCCATACATCACACAAGATACAGTCGCAGGAAAAGACTTATTACTTTCCTCATTGTAACTCTGAAACGCAATATAGCGTATATTATTCGTCTCACTATCTTTGAAAACAGCTACTCCTGTGAGTTCGTTGGTGACAAACGAGTAAACAATCTCATTCCCATTTCTTTCTTCTGGCAGGCGCTGCATAATCCTTGCCCCAATCGCAATATCCGTATCCAAGCTATATGCAAGCGATTGATAGCGATCGAGGAACTTGCCATCAGTCAGCGTTACCCCCTTGTGAGCCAAGCAGCTTGCTTGAATCAAAAACATAAAGCAAAAAAATACAAGTACAACCTTCTTCATTACATCGCCCCCATATTCATATTGGTTTATAAAGATTAGACTTGCTTTAATTATATTCTCTTTTTCTCTCTAAAACAAGCCTAATCTTCATACATAGGGTTCCTTTTATCGCATTCGTCTCCCCAACTCGCTTCTCAGCCGCGCATTTCGCACGGTATCGCGCTCGATTTCGCTGCGGATGAACGGCTTGCCGTAGGTGTCGAAAATTCGCTTGCCATCGACATAGTTGTTCGCTGTCAGATGAATCGGGATGCTTGCGCCAAGTTCCGTGGTGAAACGGCTCGCCGCTGAATCGAGATGCCTGCCGACCATGCCGCCTGCCGCGAACTTCGGTATGCGCACATGGATGTTCGCAAATGTGCCGTTGTTGATGCGTTCCAACGTCTCACGGCCATACTTTTTGACGGCAGCAGCTTTCACGACGAACTCGCCGTTCGAGAGCCTCGACAGGATGCTGTCGCTCGTCCCTGTGCCGGGACCTTCGATATAGCCGCCTGCCGCGTGCTGCTGCACCGCTGTCGGCTTTTTCGCGACGGTTTCGCTAAAGGACGGCAATCCGAAGATGTTATGCAGCGGACTTGAAGAAAATGAGCGAATCTGACTGCTCGTATTTTGCAGCGTCGTGAGCAGCCCTGTGCAAAGCATCTGCAGCTCTGATTGAAGCGTCTGCGATTGTGAAGAGAACTCGCCAAGGAAAATCCCTGTGCTGGTCTTCAGCCGCTGATAGCTCGCTTCCATCGCCTGCACTTGCGCGTCTGCTCCGGCGACGCTTTCGCCGCCGTCGGGCGTCGGCTGCGCCGGGTACCACTTGTCCATTAAGTCGGCGACGATGCTTTCGGCATAGGCTTTCTGTATCGCCAACAGCACGGTTCGCGCGAGGTCGGTCAAGGCTTCTTCCAAGGATTCCGCTTGATTTACGCCATCCGTCAAGAAGGTGACAAGCCCATCTTCAAGCGATTGCTTCGCCGCCGAGCGCACCTTTTCTAAGACGGACGGCAGACGCTCCAAGCGTTCTAAGAGCGCCGCCGCGCGTTCGTGCGGCAGGATGTCTTCGGCAAGAATCCGCGCTTTTTCAATCTCCGCGCTCTCTTTGATGCGTGCGCGTTCGGCGTCGTCCGCCGCCTTTTGAAGCCGCTCTTCGACTTCGTGGTAATACTTGCGGTAGCTCGCCCAGCCGCGATCTGCCATGTCTTCTTCGGCTCTTCTTTCCTCTCGTCTGCCCCACGATTCGACCGCCGCTTTAGCGCGTTCCTTCTGCCCCATCGTCATGGTCGGATCGGCGTCAATCATGCTCGTCTGCCAAGACACGTTGTCCTTGATCGCATTCTTGAAGTTCTCGATGATGGCGAGCAGGTCTTTTTTGACTTCCTTGATTTTCTCCTTCGCCTTGAAGGCAAGCTCCGTATTGCCCAGCTCGGACGCTTCGCGAAATTGCTCTTGCAGATCGTCAAGCTGCTTGGCGACAAAGTGAACATTTGCCCGATCGGTCTTGTCATAGATGTAGCTTGTATAGCGTTTGGCGGCATCGGCAAGCGTATACATGTGCGCACCGATCTTGTAGACCATATCCTCAGCATTGTCCTTGATCGTGCGCATACCGACATCCAAGTAGCGCGACGCCTGCTCGATATTGAGGTCGAGCAAGCGATGCTTCAAGAGGATTCTTTCCTGTACTGCGGCTTCCTCGTTCTTCTCCAACTCGTATTTGCGGATTCTCTCCTCGCTCTCGCGCACGAGCTGCTTTTTCTGGATGAGCGATATGTTATTTTGCGTAGCGAAAAAGGCTTTCGCCGTTTCTTCCACCAGCTTCTGCGATTGCTCGGCTTGCCGCTTCATATCAAGCTGCGCTTTGTTGTGCGCAACGGGCAAGGCGTTCGCTCCGCCGCCTGCGCTTCCTGCTGCGCCGCTGATTGAACCGCCCGAAGCGTGCCGCAAGATGTCTGCAATAGATACAACGCCGACAATCTGCCCCGCGTTCTCCAAGGCGACTTCATCAATCGGCGTCCCCGGACCGTGCCGCCCCGACGACGTCAAAACGCGCCCATTGCCGGCATACATCATGGCGTGCCCCGGCGCACGCAAGGTGCCGTCGCTCCCTAGAGAGATGAGCACGTCGCCCGCCGCAAGCTCCATGCCCTCGACGTAATCCTTCCAGATGCCCGCCGCTTTCGTCTTGGCGACGATGCCGATTTTCTCCGCTTCATCGTCCGAGCCGAAGCCCGATACGAGAGGATCGAGATAATCTAAGATGGATTTGCCGTATTGCCCGAGCGTGTCGTCAAGCCCCGCGCGTTTGAGACTTTCGATGACGAACTCCGTGCATTTGAGGTCGGCATACGTCAGCTTTTTGTCGATGATCTTGCGCCCCTCAGCAGCGGCTCTCTCTCCAATTTCTGTGCTCGCAGGAGATGCGCTCGTCTGCCGCACCATCGGATCAGCGACAAGCGATGCCGACAACAGCTCATTCGCACGCGCACGCTTGCTCTCGATGCGTGCCATGACCTCATCCGCATACGCTTCGGCAGCGGGTCCAGAGCCATTGTATCGACGAAGCGCCTCACGCACATCGCCTTTGACGCTTTTCAATATCTCAAGGAAAAATTTTGCGCCGCCATAGGCATTGCGCACGAGGTCATACGGATTGCCCGCCATCGCCTGTGCTTCGTCGGATGTGAGCTGCATCAGTCCTACGCCGCCGTCATGTGACACCTTGACGTTGCCATTCTCATCCCAGTGCTGCCCGCTCGATTCCTGCTCCGCGATGGCTAGAAGCGTTTCATAGTTGAGCTGTCCTGTCTCGTCTATGCTCTTGAGTTCCTGCAAGGCGAGGTAGAGCGCACCTTCTTCGGGCGTAGCGCCCTGCGGGATGCCTGCCGCCTGTCCGCCGCTCTGTGCGGCCTGCGCGGCCTGCGA
>OHOQ01000408.1_pt1 | contig 22134 bp, 14 predicted proteins | sample 1569881 | NCBI WGS metagenome assembly OHOQ01 (sample SAMEA3879596, study PRJEB24766) | human gut metagenome | biome: human-associated habitat; feature: feces | place: USA | collected 1985/1987 | reverse complement strand
CGCCCCCTCCCCCACGCTGTAGGTCAGCACGGCGGTGTGATAACCCGCCGCCGCAAACTGCAGGGCCACCGGGTCGCCCTCCCGGGGGCTGACATGGTTGTAGCCGCCGCCCGGCACCACCAGCACCAAAGGCCGCTGCTTCACGGCGGGCATGGCGTCCAGCGACGCCCGCAGGGAAACCGTCAGCACACCGCCGCCTGCAAGTTCCAGCTCTATCTGCTGCATCCTTCATCCTCCTTATAAACAGGTTTGTCATTCCGGCCCATTATACGGCTTTGGCGCAGGAAAGTAAAGGCGGCTTTGGCCCCGAATGGAAAGTTTTTTGAACTTTTTATGAAACCCCTTGATTTTTGTCTCTCAGCGGTGTATATTAGCACTCGAAAGTTGTGAGTGCTAAGTTTTCACGAGTGATTTTCCGCTCCGTGTGCCGGCACTCTCGACAGGCAGATCCTGATGCGACACGCGCCCGGGCAGTTCCTGCCGCCGGGACGCTAAAATCTGATAAAAAGAGGTTTTGTATTATGGCGAAAAAAGAATTTCAGGCCGAGAGCAAAAAGCTGATGGACATGATGATCAACTCCATCTACACCAACAAGGAAATTTTCCTGCGTGAGCTGATCTCCAACGCTTCGGACGCCATCGACAAGCTGTATTATAAGAGCCTGACCGACACTTCTGTCGGCATGAACAAAGGCGATTTCCGCATCCTGCTCACCCGCGACAAGGACAGCCGCACCCTGACCATCTCCGATAACGGCATCGGCATGACGAAGGAGGAGCTGGAGCAGAACCTCGGCACCATCGCCCACTCCGGCTCCCTCGACTTCAAGAAGGACAACGAGGATGAGAACATCGACATCATCGGTCAGTTCGGTGTCGGCTTCTACTCTGCCTTCATGGTGGCCGACAAAGTGACGGTCATCTCCAAGGCTTACGGCTCCGACGAGGCCTGGCAGTGGGAGTCCAGCGGTGCTGACGGCTATGAGCTTGAGCCTGCTGAGAAGGAGACTGCCGGTACCGACATCATCCTCCACATCAAGCCCGACACGGAGACCGACAACTACGACAACTTCCTCGACGAGTACGGCATCGTGGCCATCGTCAAGAAGTACAGCGACTATGTGCGCTACCCCATCCAGATGGAACGGGAGAAGAGCCGTCAGAAGCCCGAACCCGACCCCAAGCCCGACGACTACAAGCCCGAGTGGGAGACCTACACCGAGCTGGAAACTCTGAACAGCATGGTGCCTATCTGGAAGAAGCAGAAGAGCGAAGTCACCGACGAGGAGTATGCAAACTTCTACAAGGATAAGTTCAGCGACTACGCCGACCCCGCCCGCGTCATCGTGAGCCGCACCGAGGGTACTGCAAACTATAACGCCCTGCTCTTCGTGCCCAGCCACCGCCCCTATGACTTCTACACCAAGGACTACGAAAAGGGTCTGGCTCTGTACGCATCCGGCGTCCTCATCATGGAGAAGTGCGCCGACCTGCTGCCCGACTACTTCAGCTTCGTCAAGGGCATCGTGGACAGCCAGGATCTGAGCCTGAACATCAGCCGTGAGATGCTGCAGAAGGACAATCAGCTCAAGCTCATCCACAACGCTCTGGAAAAGAAGATCAAGAACGAGCTCCACGCCATGCTGGCCAACGACCGCGAGAAGTACGAGAGCTTCTGGAAGGAGTTTGGCCGTCAGCTGAAGTTCGGCGCATACTCCGACTACGGGATGCACGCCGAGCTGCTGCGCGACCTGCTTCTGTTCTGGTCTGCCAAGGAGCAGAAGATGGTCACTCTGCAGGAGTACGTGGACAAGATGCCCGCCGAGCAGAAGTACATCTACTTCGCCGCCGGCGACTCCACCGACCGTCTGGCAAAGCTGCCTGCCGCTGAGCTGGTCATGGACAAGGGCTATGACGTCCTGCTCCTGACCGAGGATGTGGATGAGTTCTGCCTGCAGATCATGCGCACTTATCCCCGCAAGGATGCCGAGGGCAAGGACGGCACCGTCGAGTTCAAGAACGTCAACAGCGGTGATCTGGGCCTCGAGACCGAGGACGAGAAGAAGGCCGCCGAAGAGGCTACCACCGCCAACAAGGCTCTGTTTGACGCCATGAAGGACGCTCTGGACGGCAAGGTCAAGGAGGTCAAAGTCTCCACCCGCCTGAAGGACCACCCCGTCTGCCTGTCCGCCGACGGCCCGCTGTCCATCGAGATGGAGAAGGTGCTGTCCAAGCAGCCCGGCAGTGAGGGCGTCAAGAGCGACAAGGTGCTGGAGCTGAACGTCAACCACCCCGTCTTCGCTGTGCTGAAAGCCGCACAGGAGGCTGGCGATACCGAGAAGCTCAAGAAGTACAGCGCCCTGCTCTACGCACAGGCACAGCTCATCGAGGGCCTGCCCGTGGATGACCCCGCCGCTTACGCCGAGGCCGTCTGCAGCCTGATGCAGTAATTTTTCCCTGTGTTCCCGGGCCGGAGGGCGCTGCTCCCTCGTCTTCCGCCTGACATCATAATTTTCTTCCCTTAACAAGAAGGCCGCGCTCCGCTGGAAAAGTGGATCGCGGCCTTTTCTTTTGCGCTGCCCGCCGCAGTAAGGTTTCTCCATATCGCGGCCCGCTCCCCCGCCGGGACGCGGCAGCGGGAAGTTTTGGCGTAGTTACACAATGCTTTTCCGGTTTCGAAAAAACTTTTGTCTCAGTTGTAATTTATCCGAGATTTTTATTTTGCATCCCCGCCGGACAGCCCCGGCGGGGATTTTTTGCAACTTTTCATTGAGATGCAACAATAACACATGGTTTTTTCCGGACAAATCCTTTACTATAGGATTAGAAGCGGGCTGTATCGCCCACACGAAACAAAAAAGTATCTGTCTGTCAGGAGGAAGATTCCATGATGAAGTCCATTCCCGTATGGAAGCAGGAGCTGTCCGACGGCGTCCACGCCGCACGCCTCGCCTCCCTGTATTGCTGTGCTCCCGCCGAGACGGCCTCTGAAGCCGCCCGTTACGCCGCCGTGCTGGACGGGCTGGAAAAGACCTTTGGCTCCCACGCTGAGGCCGGCCTTTACAGCGCACCGGGCCGCACCGAGATCGGCGGCAACCACACCGACCACCAGCATGGCCGGGTGCTGGCCGGCAGCGTGAACATCGACATGATCGCCGCTGCAGCCCCCAACGACAAGAACCAGCTCCGCGTCCAGAGCGAGGGCTATGATCTGTGCGTCATTGATCTGAATGACCTCGAGGCCCGCAAGGAAGAGGAGAACACCACCGCCGCCCTGCTGCGCGGCGAGTGCGCCGCCTTCACCCAGCGGGGCGCAAAGCTGGCCGGTCTGGACGTTTACATCTCTTCCAACGTGCCGAAGGGCAGCGGCGTCTCTTCTTCTGCCGCCTTTGAGGTGCTCATCGGCGTCATCCTGAACGACTGCTTCATGACCGAGAAGGTCTCCCCCATCGCCATCGCGCAGATCGGCCAGTGGGCTGAGAACGTCTACTTCGGCAAGCCCTGCGGTCTGATGGACCAGATGGCTTCCAGCGTGGGCAACATCATCACCATCGACTTCGCCAGCCCCGCAAAGCCCGTGGTGGAGCCGGTGGCTGTGGACTTCTCCAAGGCTGGTCTGGCCCTCTGCATCCTCGACTCCGGCGCAGACCACGCCGATCTGACCGACGAGTACGCCGCCATCCCGGCTGAGTGCCGCGCCGTGGCCGCTGTCTGCGGCGGCGAGGTGCTGCGGGATGTGCCGTTCGAGACCTTCCTTGCAAAGCTGCCCGAGTGCCGCAGGCAGTGCGGCGACCGCGCCGTCCTCCGTGCCTTCCACGTCTACGCCGACAATGACCGTGTGGCAAAGCAGGTGGCCGCACTCCACGATGGCGACTTCGGCACCTTCCTCTCCCTCGTGAACGAGTCCGGCTGCAGCAGTTGGGAGTATCTGCAGAACGTCATCCCCGCAGGCTACAAGGAGCATCAGGAAGTGGGCGTGACCATCGCAGCCGCCAAGCATCTGCTGGGCGATAAGGGCGCTGTCCGCGTCCACGGCGGCGGTTTCGCCGGCACGGTGCAGGCTTTCGTGCCTGTGGAGATGCTGGACGAGTTCAAGGCCGGTATGGAAGCCATCCTCGGCGAGGGCCGCTGCCACGTCCTGTCCATCCGCCCGGAGGGAGGCGCTGTCCTGTGATCTCCACTGCCATCCAGCAGCTCGTCAACTACGGTCTGGACACCGGCCTCATCCTGCCTGACGACGAGATCTACATCCGCAACCAACTGCTCATGACCATGCAGCTCGACAGCTTCACGGAGCCGGAGGGCGACGTCTGCTACGCCGACCTCGAGAGCATCCTGAAAACGCTGGTGGATGACGCCGCAGCCCGGGGCGTCTGCGACGACAGCCCCACGGCCCGCGACCTCTTCGACACCCGGCTCATGGGTGTGCTGACGCCCCGCCCCAGCATCGTCCGAGCCAACTTCGAAGAGCGGTACGAGACCGACGGCCCCCAGGCCGCCACCGACTGGTTCTACAAGTTCAGCCAGGACACCGATTACATCCGCCGCTACCGCATCAAGCGGGACGTCAAGTGGGTGACCCGGACTCCTTATGGCGACCTCGACATCACCATCAACCTGTCGAAGCCCGAAAAAGACCCCAAAGCCATCGCAGCCGCAAAGCTGGCTCCTCAGAGCGCCTACCCCAAGTGCCAGCTCTGCGTGGAGAACGAGGGCTATGCCGGTCGGCTGAACCATCCCGCCCGGGAAAATCACCGCATCATCCCGCTGACCATCAACGACAGTGCGTGGAATTTCCAGTACAGCCCCTATGTCTACTACAATGAGCACTGCATCGTCTTTAACAACCAGCATACCCCCATGAAGATCGAGCGTGCCACCTTCCGCAAGCTGCTGGACTTCGTGGCCCTCTTCCCCCACTACTTCGTGGGCAGCAACGCCGACCTGCCCATCGTGGGCGGCAGCATCCTGAGCCACGACCACTTCCAGGGCGGCCACTACGAGTTCGCCATGGCCAAAGCGCCCATCGAGAAGAAGTGGGTCTTCCCCGGCTTTGAGGACGTGGACGCCGGCATCGTCCACTGGCCCATGAGCTGCATCCGCCTCACCTGTGCCGACGACGAACGCCTTGTGGAGCTGGCCGATCAGATTTTGACCGCATGGCGGGGCTACACCGACGAGAGCTGCTTTGTCTACGCCGAGACCGACGGCGAACCCCACAACACCATCACCCCCATCGCCCGGATGCGGGACGGCAAGTTCCAGCTGGATTTGGTGCTGCGCAACAACATCACCACGCCGGAGCATCCGCTGGGTGTCTATCACCCCCACGCAAAGCTCCATCACATCAAAAAGGAGAACATCGGCCTCATCGAGGTCATGGGTCTGGCCGTTCTGCCCAGCCGCCTGAAAGCCGAGATGACCGATGTGGAAGCCGCCCTCGTGGCCCACACCCCCGCCGCTGAGTACGGCGAGAACATCCAGAAGCACGCCGAGTGGGCGATGGACATCCTCGCCCGCCATCCGGAGCTGAACGCCGAAAATGTCCACACCATCGTGCAGGACGAGATCGGCCATGTCTTTGCCGAAGTCCTCGTAGACGCCGGTGTCTACAAGATGGACACGGCAGGCCGCGCAGGCTTTGAGCGATTCTTAGCAAGTATCTGAGCATAAAAAATAATGCCTCCCCGGCGGGGAGGCATTACTTTTTCGTTTATTGTTTGCCCAGCTGCCAGAACGCAACGGCGCTGGCGGCAGCGACATTCAGCGAATCCACGCCGTGGGACATGGGGATCTTGACCGTGTAGTCGCAGGAAGCGATGGTGCCGGCGGCGAGGCCGTCGCCCTCGGTGCCAAGCACGATGGCAAGCTTCGGCTCCTTTGCAAGCTGCTCGTCGTCGATGCTCACCGAGCGGTCGCTGAGGGCCATCGCGGCGGTCTTGAAGCCGAGGGAGTGGAGGATGTCCATCCCCTTCTCCGGCCAGTCTGCCGGGGTCTCGCCCAACTGCCCCCAGGGTACCTGGAACACCGTACCCATGCTGACGCGGACGGCGCGGCGGCAGAGCGGGTCGCAGCAGGAGGGATTGATGAGGACCACGTCCATGTTCAGCGCCGCCGCCGAGCGGAAGATGGCGCCCACATTGGTGGAGTCCACGATGCCCTCCAGCACGGCCACCCGGCGGGCGTTTTTGCAGAGTTCTTCCACCGGGCGGGGTGCCGGGCGGCGGAAGGCGCAGAGGACGCCCCGGGTCAGCTCAAAGCCGGTGAGCTCTGCCAGCATCTCCCGATCTGTCGTGTACACCGGCGCGTCGCCGCAGCGGCTCAGGATGCCCGCTGCCGGGCCGGTGATCTGCTTGCGCTCCATCAGCAGGGACACGGGCTTGTAGCCTGCGTCCAGCGCCCGGTCGATGACCTTGGGGCTCTCGGCGATGAAGATGCCTTTCTCCGGCTCGAGGCGATTGCGCAGCTGGTTCTGGGTCAGCCGGGCATAAGGGTCCAGCTCCGGTGCGTGGAAATCCGTGATCTCGATGATATTGGGCATACAGAAAGCCCCTCCTTCTCCTGAAAAAAGCTGTTTTCTGTATTCTACCACAGTCTGCGCCGCATTGCAAAACAAAGCGTATCCTGCGATACCCGCCCGGAATCGTCATTATCTATAAAAAATATGGCGAAGTTTTTGACAAAACGCCGGTTTTGCGCTATAGTATGGCATGGAATTATTTTCTGGATACAAGGAGGAGCTTTTATGCCATCTCTCAAACCTCACGGACAGATGTCCGAAGCTTTTATCACCGCTCTGTTTCTCTCCGTCTCGGGCGGCTTACAGGATGTTTATACCTATTTATACCGCGGCAAGGTCTTCGCCAACGCCCAGACCGGCAACATCGTGCTGATGGCCGTCAAGCTGTTTGCGGGCAAGTGGGGCGAGGCACTGCGCTACCTGATACCCCTTTGCGCCTTTGCACTGGGCATTTTTGTGGCTGAGTTCATCCGCCTCAAGCTCAAGCGGATGCAGTGGCTCCACTGGCGTCAGCTGGTGGTGCTGTTCGAGATCCTGATGCTCTTCGTCGTGGGCTTTTTGCCGCAGGAGCTGAATCTTCTGGCCAACTCCCTCGTCTCCTTCTCCTGCGCCATGCAGGTACAATCCTTCCGCAAGGTGAACGGCTATGCCTTCGCCAGCACCATGTGCATCGGCAATCTGCGCAGCGGCATGGATTCCCTCTGCGCATGGCTGGTGGGCGGCAACACCAAAGCCTTCGGCAAGGCGAGGCACTACTTCGCCATCATCTTCCTGTTCGCGCTGGGTGCCGGCCTCGGCAGCCTTGCACTGGCCCCCATGGGCAGCCGGGCCATCTGGCTTTCCTGCCTGCTGCTCTTCATCAGCTTCTGCCTGATGTTCCTGAAAGAGGACATTGAGGAGCTGGAAGAATTTGAGCACCTGGAGCACGAGGAAGCCCTTAAAAAATAATTGCGCCGAAGCCTGTCGTATGCTATACTATAGAGTGTTTGTGTGACCCTCCGGCCCGCCGCACCACCGATGTGCCGGAGATGAAGTTGTAGAATCAGGAAGAGGAGCATTCCATGAAAAAAGGCTTTGACAACGCGAAATATCTTCAGATGCAGTCCCAGCACATCCGGGAGCGCATCGCACAGTTCGACAACAAGCTCTACCTCGAGTTTGGCGGCAAGCTGTTCGACGACTACCACGCCTCCCGTGTGCTGCCGGGCTTTGAGCCGGACTCCAAGCTGCAGATGCTGCTGCAGCTCAAGGAGCAGGCCGAGATCGTCATCGTCATCAGCGCGCAGGACATCATCAGCAGCAAGGTGCGCGGCGACTACGGCATCACCTACGACCTCGACGTTCTCCGCCTCATCGACGCCTTCCAGGGCATGGGCCTGTTCGTGGGCAGCGTCTGCGTGACCATGTACACCGCCGCCCCCGAGGTCGAAGCCTTTGAGCACAAGCTGAACAGCGTGGGCGTGCGCACCTTCCGCCACTATAAGATCCCCGGCTACCCCAACGATGTGGCCCGCATCGTCAGCGACGAGGGCTACGGCAAGAACGACTACATCGAGACCCAGCGTCCCCTCGTCGTCATCACGGCCCCCGGCCCCGGCAGCGGCAAGATGGCCACCTGCCTGTCCCAGCTCTACCACGAGCACAAGCGGGGCGTCAAGGCCGGTTATGCCAAGTTCGAAACCTTCCCCATCTGGAACCTGCCCCTCAAGCATCCGGTCAACCTCGCCTACGAGGCCGCTACCGCCGACCTGAACGACGTGAACATGATCGACCCCTTCCATCTGGAGGCCTACGGCGTCACCACCGTCAACTACAACCGCGACATCGAAATTTTCCCGGTGGTCAACGCGATGTTCGAGCTCATCGCGGGCAAGAGCCCCTACAAGTCCCCCACGGACATGGGTGTGAATATGGCCGGCAACTGCATCGTGGACGACGAAGTCTGCCGCGAGGCCTCCCGCAACGAGATCATCCGCCGCTATTTCAAGGCCCTCTGCGACCACAAGATCGGCAAGAACGTGGACAGTGAGATCTTCAAGCTGGAGCTGCTGCTGAATCAGGCCGGTCTGGCTGTCGGCGACCGTGCCGTGGAAAAGCAGGCTCACGCCGTGGCCGAGCGCACCGGCGGCGCACCCGCTGCCGCCATCGAACTGCCGGACGGCACTGTCGTCACCGGCAAGAACGGTCCCCTGCTGGGCGCAGCCTCTTCTGCCCTGCTCAATGCCCTCAAGAAGCTGGCCGGCATCGACCATGAGATCGACCTGGTCTCCGCCCGCGCCATCGAGCCCATCCAGACCCTCAAGACCAACTACCTCGGCAGCCGGAATCCCCGCCTGCACACTGATGAGATCCTGATCGCGCTGTCCAGCTCTGCCGCCGAGAATGAGACGGCTGCTGTCGCTCTGCAGCAGCTCTCCAAGCTCAAGGGCTGCGACATGCACTCCACGGTCATCCTGTCCAGCGTGGATACGGACACCATCAAGCGTCTGGGGATGTACCTCACCTGCGAGCCCGCCTATGAGCAGGAAGACCGCAAGTATCACAAGAAATAAGCGCTCTGGCGCATAAAAGAAAAGCCGCACAGTACAGCGAAAAACTGTACCGTGCGGCTTTTTTTGTTTCTTCTGTAGTTTCTCAGACGTGGGACAGGCTGGGCGCACCGCCCGCGATCTCCTCGGCGGTCAGGGGCTTTGCCTCGGCAGGGGCGTTCAGACGCTCCTTTGCTACGGCCAGCATCAGTTTGATGCGGTTCTCCTGATTGACCTTGGTGGCGCTGGGGTCGTAGTCGATGGGGGTGATGTTGGCGCTGGGGTACATCGCGCGGATCTTGTTTACCATGCCCTTGCCCACGATGTGATTCGGCAGGCAGCCAAAAGGCTGTGCGCAGACGATGTTGCCGTAACCGCCCTGTACCAGCTCGATCATCTCAGCCGTCAGCAGCCAGCCCTCGCCCATCTTGGCCCCCAGCGAGATGATGCCCTCAGGCTTTTCCACCAGCTCCTTGAAGGGGCCGGGGGCGTAGAAACCGGCGTCGGCCTCGGCCTTGAGCATGGAGCGTTCCACGCTGTCCAACCAGTTGAGCAGCTGGTCGGTACCCATCTTCATGGCCAGCTTGCCGCCGTAGAGGACATGGTCCTCGCCCATGTTGAAGATGCAATACTGCACGAAGCCCATCAGACCCGGGAAGTTGACCTCGCAGTCCTGGCTCTCGAGGAACTTCTGCAGATCGTTGTTGCCCAGCGGGCTGTACTTGACGTAGATCTCGCCCACGACGCCGACTTTGACCTTCGGCACACGGGTGACGGGAATGGACTTAAAGTCCTTTGCGATGAGAGGGAAGGTGTGCTTCATTTCACGGGAGGTGAAACCCTTGCCCGCCAGCAGTACACGGCCCAGACGCTCGACCCAGAGGTCTACCATCTTATCGGCAGCGCCCTTCTCGTTCTCATACGGAGCGACCTGATTGCGCAGGGCGCAGAGCATATCGCCGTAGAACACGCTGGCGATGGCCCGGCGGGCCAGAGGCAGAGTCATCTGGAAACCGCTGTCCTTCTCGAGGCCCGAGAAGTTCAGGCTGGCCACCGGGATGTTCGGATAGCCTGCCTTGACCAGCGCCTTGCGGAGCAGATGGATGTAGTTGGAGGCACGGCAGCCGCCGCCCGTCTGGGTGATGAGCAGGGCCGTGTGCTCGAGGTCGTACTTGCCGCTGTTCAGCGCATCGAGGAACTGGCCAATGACCAGCAGTGCCGGATAGCAGGTGTCGTTGTGGACATATTTCAGGCCCAGCTGCGCCACAGCGCTGCCGCAGTTGCCAAGGATCTCGCACTTGTAGCCGTCGTAGCGCAGGGCGTATTCCAGCAGGCGGAACTGGGTGATGGCCATGTTGGGGATGAGGATGGTGTGAGTTTTCTTCATCTCCGGGGTGAATTTGGGGTAATTGTATTCCATAGGTTCCTCCTATGTTACTTCTTATCTTCGTCTCGCTCATCCAGTGCGGCGAACAGGCTGCGCAGGCGGATATTGACAGCACCCAGGTTTGTAATTTCGTCAATTTTCAGCTGGGTGTAGAGCTTGCCGCCCTCCTGCAGGATCTCGCGGGTCTCATCGGTGGTGATGGCATCCACGCCGCAGCCGAAGGACACCAGCTGCACCAGGTCCATATCGTTCTGGGTGGTGCAGTACTTGGCGGCGGCATACAGGCGACTGTGGTAGGTCCACTGGTTCAGCACGCTGGTGGGGAACTTTTCCACGCGGTTGGAGATGCTGTCCTCGGTGACCACCGCCGCGCCGTGGCGGGTGATGAGGTGGTCGATGCCGTGGTTGATCTCCGGGTCCACATGGTAGGGGCGTCCGGCCAGCACGATGATGCGCCTGCCCTGACGGCGGGCCTCATCAATGATCTCGCTGCCCTTGACCCGGATCTGTGCCATGTGGGCTTCATACTCAGCGTAGGCAGCGTTGGCAGCCTCCTGCACTTCCTTCTCGGAGATGCCGCCGAAATACTTGGGCAGCACGTCCTTCGCCATCTTGTGGACGAAATCCTTCGGACGGTGGATGCCGACGTAGTCGTAGATGAACTTCTGGCCTTCCAGCTCGGGGCAGTTGCCGGCGAGGACTTCGGGATAGTAGGCCACAACGGGGCAGTTGTAGTGGTTGTCGCCCAGACCCTCGTCGATGTTGTAGGTCAGGCAGGGGTAGAAGATGGCGTCCAGATGCATCTGGGTCAGGGCCTTGATGTGGCCATGGCTGAGCTTGGCCGGGAAGCAGGCGGTGTCGCTGGGGATGGTAGCCTGACCGGCCAGATAGAGGCCGCGGCTGGACACCGGGCTGGTGTGGACGGCAAAGCCGAGCTTTGTCCAGAATGCATGCCAGAACGGCAGCAGCTCGTACATATTCAGGCAGAGCGGGATGCCGATGGAGCCGCGCTTTCCGGCCACGGGCTTATAGCTGGCCAGAAGCTGCTGCTTATAAGCGTAGAGGTTGAGGCTGTTGTCCTCGCTCTTGCCGGTGACGGGCTTGTCGCAGCGGTTGCCGGAAATGAACTTGCGGCCATCGGCAAAGGTGTTGACGGTGAGCTGGCAGTGGTTGCCGCAGCCGCCGCACTTGACGCTGACGACTTTCTGGTCGAAGTTCTCCAGCTCTTCCTCGCTCATCATGGCGGAGGTGGTCTGGCCGTTCTTGTGGCACTGGCGCAGACCGAAGAGGGCCGCACCGTAAGCGCCCATCAGACCGGCGATGTCGGGGCGGATGACCTCGACGCCCATCTCCTTCTCGAAGGCGCGGAGGACGGCCTCATTGTAGAACGTACCGCCCTGCACGACGATCTTCCGGCCCAGCTCTTCGGGGCTGGACGCACGGATGACCTTGTACAGTGCGTTCTTGACGACGCTGATGGACAGGCCCGCCGAGATATTCTCGATGGACGCGCCGTCCTTCTGGGCCTGCTTGACCGAGCTGTTCATAAAGACGGTGCAGCGGCTGCCCAGATCCACGGGGCGGTCGGCGAAGAGGCCGAGGGCCGCGAACTCCTTGACGTCGTAGCCCAGTGCCTGCGCGAAGGTCTGCAAAAAGCTGCCGCAGCCGGAAGAGCAGGCTTCGTTCAGGAAGATGTTGCTGATGGCACCATCTTCGATCTTGAAGCACTTCATATCCTGACCGCCGATGTCGATGATGAAGTCCACGTCCGGCATGAAGTATTTTGCTGCCGTGAAGTGGGCCACGGTCTCCACGAGCCCGAAGTCGCAGCGGAAGGCGTTCTTGACCAGTTCTTCGCCGTAGCCGGTGGTGGTCACGCTGGCCACCTTGAGGCCGGGGTGCTCTTTATAGATTTTCAGCAGCTGCTGCCGGATAAGGGGCAGCGGGTTGCCGAGGTTCGGCTGATAGTTGGTGTAGAGGATCTGGCTCTGCTCGTCCACGACCACCAGCTTGACGGTGGTGGAGCCGGAGTCGATGCCGATATGCACCGGGCCGCACTGGGCGCCGAACGCCACCCGCGGCACGCTGTGGGACATATGGCGGGCATGGAATGCCTCGTACTCTTCCTTGCTGGCGAAGAGGGGCGGCTCGCTGGCGTAGGTCGCCGTGGCGGCATACTCATCCAGCGCAGCGGCCACGTCCGAGAGGACGAACTCCTTGTCGGCGTAGAGGGCAGCGCCCAGCGCGACGTAGAGCAGGCTGTTCTCGGGGCAGGTACCGGTGACGCCCAGTGCCTCGTCGAAGCTCTTGCGCAGCACGGTGCTGAAGGTCAGCGGACCGCCCAGATAGAGGATATTGCCCTGAATGGGGCGTCCCTGTGCCAGACCGGCGATGGTCTGGTTGACCACGGCCTTGTAGATGCTGGCGGCGACGTCCTCGGTCCTCGCGCCCTGATTGATGAGGGGCTGCACGTCGCTCTTGGCGAAAACGCCGCAGCGGGATGCGATGGTGTATGTACGGGTGGCCTGTTCGGCCGCCTTGTTCATCTCATCGGCACTCATCTTGAGCAGCGTCGCCATCTGGTCGATGAAAGCGCCCGTGCCGCCGGCGCAGCTGCCGTTCATGCGGACTTCGGTGCCGTTGGTCAGGAACAGGATCTTTGCATCCTCACCGCCCAGCTCGATGACGCAGTCCGTCGCAGGGACGAACTTTTTGACCGCCACGCGGGTGGAAAACACCTCCTGCACGAAAGGCACGCCGCAGCTGTCGGCCAGGCCCATGCCGGCGGAGCCGGAGATGCTGAGCAGCGCTTTCCGGCCATGCAGCTGCTCTGCGTCGATGCGGCGCAGCAGCTCCTGCGCCTTTTCCAGAATGTGGCTGTAGTGGCGCTCATACGTCGAATATAAAAGGGTATCGTTTTCATCCAGCACCACGCATTTGATGGTAGTGCTGCCGATGTCAAGACCTACTCTCACAGTTGTTTTTCCTCCTGAAGGACAATGCACTCTCCCTCTGCACACAGGGCTCTCCGGCCCGGGCAGAAGTTGTTTGCTAACGAATCAAATTTCAGACTCGCATACACGGGTATTATAAACCAAATCCGGCTGACAATCAATCATTCGGGATTATTTTACACCTTAAAAACAGTAAAATCATCTTGCAAAGTTAAACATTTTGTTAATTTCGCAAACTTTTCTGTGGATTTCGGGCTGTTTCTACTAAGATTCTTTACCGTCTGTCATTTTTCCTGCTCTCTTCCCTGTCCCGCACAAAAATCAAAGGCATCTGCGCTGCGCCGTCCCGGGCAGCATTGCAGATGCCTTTTTGTCTCGTTCAATATCTCCTCAGCAGAAGGAGCTCCTGTGCCGCCCGGCTTGCGAACCGCGCTGCGCGGATGTCGTTCTCCTCGCTGGAGTGGAGTTCCATTTCCGGCGGGATGTCCTCACAGGAGGCCAGTGGGAACACCACCTGCGCCCGGGTGCCGCCGCCCGGCCGGGCCGTCAGCGTCAGCTTCCAGCCTGCACGGCGGCAGATGAGCTTACAGATGCGGAGCCCCAGCTTTGCGCCGCTGAGGAAGCGGCGGTTGTTCTCGATGGGGTCTTCCTCCATCAGGCCGCAGCCGTTGTCTTCCACCCGGAGCACGACACCGGTCTTTTTCTGTTTCAGGCTCACCCACACCCTGCCGCCTGCATCGCAGGCCCGCAGCGCGTTGGAGATGAGGTGGAGCAGCAGCTGTTCGGCTTCATCGGGGACGCCCATGACGGTGCAGTGCTCGATGCCCCCGCTCTCCGTCGTGAGCGCTATTTCCAGTGACCGCTGGATGTCCGGGGCCAGACGGCCCGCTTTTTCCAGCAGACTGCACAGGTCCAGAGGCTGCAGCTCGCTCAGCTCTTCATTTTCCAGCTGATAAAGCGTTATGGCATTGCGTACCGTGCGGTCCAGCCGGGCAGACTCTATCTGGATGTCCGAAAGTGCCTGCCGGGTGGGCAGGTCGGCCGACGCCAGCAGATGCATCTGCAGATATTCCCGGTTCTGGTCGATGATGCCAAGGGCATGGAAGCACACATCCCCAAACTCCTCCCGAAGGGAGCCTCCTGCCCCATCGTTTCGCCTGCGCATTCTGCTCTACCTCCGCGTCGTGTGGTCAGCACCTCACTGCTGACTCAGTTTACTTTCCAGCGCATAAAGCAGGCGGCCGATGGTCACCTTCCTGCGCTCTAAGCCATACTCTTTTCGAAAATCCCGCCATGTCTGGGTACCGGTCTCGTCCAGCGTCTCCAGCAGCCGCCGGAGGGCGCTGTCCACAGCCGCCACGGTGAGATTGTATTCCTCCGCCACCGGCCCTAATATCTCCTTGCGGATGGCCAGACGGTGGTCAGAGCCCATCATCATCCGAAGCGCACCGGTCAGGTAGCGCTTGTTGGCATCGCAGGTGCTCAGACCCCAGCTGCGATAGATGCGCTCGCAGCGCTTTTCCAGACTCTCCGCCGGGCGGTGGGCCGGAACGCGCAGCTCCTGCAGCATATCTTCCAGTGTGGCCTGACGGATGAGGTAGCATGCGTCCTCCTGACTCAGGCTCTCCACAGCCGATTTCTCATTGCGTCCGTCGTCCCGCAGAAGCACCAGAGGCTTGCGGGCCAGACCCCGCAGCCGGGGCAGGAACTGGATGCTGTCCATGTCCTCCAGTCTGCCGCCCAGCACCAGAACGTCCACATCGCCCTGTTCGAGCCGTTCCAGCAGCGTCCGGCTGCTGCGGTAGCCCGTACAGCGGATGGCCGGGTTGCGCTCCTCAAGATAGCGTGTCCATACCCGCATCTCTCTGGGGTCATAGCTGGCCAGAGCTACACGCCATATGACGTCCTGTTCCTCATAACTCACACGACGCGCCCCCTTCCCGCAGGTTTTCTGCCTGCTCCGCCTGCGGATACCAGCAGGAAATAGCATCCTGCCACAGCTCCGGCTGGACCGAGTTCTCATACAAAAACTGCAGCAGCCGTCCGCATTCCTCTTCCGGGGCCGGGACCCATGTACGGGCCGTGTCTGCCGGGTCGTCCGGAGCTTTTGTCCGGCTCACGGTCAGCCAGCAGCCCTGTCCCTCCGTCTCCAGAGAACAGGCAAGGGTATACGCCTCCTGATACGGTTCCAGCGCCGAAAAACTCCTCACCAATGGAACATTCTGTTTCATTCTGCATCCTCCTCACCCCATCTGCCCGGCCCTTCCACTTATGCCGGACAAACTACTTCATACTATACTGTATAAAATTGTATGGAGCGTCGAAAGGAGTTGCAACGACAAATTTGCGTCAGTTTTCGTCGAATTTTGGAACACTTAAAATATTAACATGGATATTGTCTCAAGAATACCATCAACCGCTCCAAAAATCAAGACACATCTGCCGCATCCTCCTGGTTTGGGACGCTTTTCCGCGCAGGATGCAACGCTTTTCCATCCTTCGGCAGAAAACACAGAACTTGGCACACGTTACGACATAAATTGTTCATATTCTTCTGATAAAATCAAACAGATACTATGTTTCCCTCTCCGTCCACAAATGTCAGGCGGAACAGGTCAGCAGACACTCCCCCGTTCTGCTGCCGGAAAGGCAGGCCAATGCTTCAGCTTATCAATATCGAAAAGAAATACACCACCGGCGATCTGACACAGGCAGCGCTCAACGGGGTCAGCCTCAACCTGCGCGACAGCGAATTCGTCGCCGTCCTCGGCCCCAGCGGCTCGGGCAAGACCACGCTGCTCAACATCATCGGCGGCCTCGACCGCTACGACAACGGCGAGCTCATCATCAACGGCATCTCCACCCGCCGCTACACCGACCGGGACTGGGACTCCTACCGCAACCACACCGTCGGCTTCGTGTTCCAGAGCTATAACCTCATCCCCCACCAGACCGTCCTCGCCAACGTCGAACTGGCCCTGACCATCTCGGGCGTGTCGGGCGCTGAGCGCCGCCGCCGTGCCGCCGAGGCGCTGCGGCAGGTGGGCCTCGGGGACCAGCTCCACAAGCGCCCCACCGAGATGTCGGGCGGCCAGATGCAGCGCGTGGCCATCGCCCGCGCCCTCGTCAACAACCCCGACATCCTGCTGGCCGACGAGCCCACCGGCGCACTGGACAGCGAGACGAGCATCCAGGTCATGGAGCTGCTGAAGGATGTGGCAAAAGACCGCCTCGTGGTCATGGTCACTCACAACCCCGAACTGGCGGAGCAGTATGCCAACCGCATCGTCCGTCTGCGGGACGGCGCCATCACCGACGATACCCGCCCCTTCGAGCCGGACGACACAAAGCTTGCCCCTCCCATTCATAAGAACATGGGCCGTTCGTCCATGTCGTGGCTCACCTCGCTGGCCCTGAGCTTCAACAACCTGCGCACCAAAAAGGCCCGCACCCTGCTCACGGCCTTCGCGGGCAGCATCGGCATCATTGGCATCGCCCTCATCATCTCGCTGTCCACCGGCGTCAACGCCTACATCGCCGACATGGAGCGCTCCACCCTGAGCGAATACCCGCTGCAGATCCTGAGCAGCGGCGTGGACATCACGAGCTTTCTGTCCTCGGGCAGCAGCGACGGCACCACAGCCACCGGCCTGCCCACCGACGAGGACGGCAAAAAGGACACCTCCGGCGGCGTGGAGGGAATGGTCTCGGTCCGCCAGCTCATCACCAAGATGGTGTCGGGCCTGACGTCCAACGACCTCACTTCCTTAAAGAAATATCTCGACAGCGACGAGTCCACCATTGCGGATGACGCCACCTCCATCGAGTATTCCTACAGCGTCTCGCCCCAGATCTACCGGCAGGACGCCGACGGCAGTGTGCATCAGGTCAACCCGGACTCCACCCTCTCGATGCTGGGTCTGGGAAGCTCGGGTTCCGGCTCCACCTCCGTCACCAGCAGCCTGATGAACAGCATGGGCAGCAACACCAGCGTTTTCTATCAGCTGCCCGCCAACAGCGACCTTTATAAGTCCCAGTACGAAGTCAAGGCTGGCCGCTGGCCCGAAAAGCCCACCGAATGTGTCGCCGTGCTGAGCAAATACGGCACTGTGACCGACTACGCCCTCTACTCCATGGGTCTGCGGGACTCCGCCGAGCTGGACAAGATGATACAGCAGTTCGCCCAGAACCAGAACGTCGATGTCCCCAGCGATTTCCGCACCTACAGCTACGACGAGCTGATGGGCCTGAAGTTCAAGCTGGTGAACAGCGCCGACACCTACGTCTACGACGACACCTACGGCATCTGGAAGAGCAAGGCCGACGACAAGGACTATATGCAGCAGCTGGTGGAGAACGGCGAGGACATCACCATCGTGGGCATCGTCCAGCCGGACTACACCGCCTCCGCTTCCATGCTCACCTCCGGCATCGCCTACCCCGCCTCCCTGACCGAGAAGGTCATGGATGACGCTGCCGACAGCGTCATCGTGAAGCAGCAGATGGCTGACCCCGCCACCAACGTCCTCACCGGCGAGAGCTTCGGCAAGGCTGAGAGCCTCCGCGACTTCGATTTGACCAGTCTCTTCTCCATCGACACCAACGCCCTCAAGAATGCCTTCTCTTTTGATGCCGACGCCCTCGACTTCGATTTGAACGGTGCCTTTGACCTCAGCAGCGGCAGTTTCGATCTGAGCAGCCTCATCGACTTCTCGGATTTTTCCCTCGATATCGACGAGCTGCCCGACATCGACCTCAGCGATGCCTTTGCAGAGCTGGACCTCTCCGTCTCGCCGGAGGCCCTGCAGAACCTCGTGCAGAAGGTGTTCAAGGACTATAAGAAATATATCATCGGCAACGGCATCCTCAACTTCAAGAAGTGGAGCTTTTCTGCCTACCTCAAGTCAGAGCAGTTCCAGAAGCTGATGGCCGAGTCCATGAAAGACCTCGTTGACCCGGACAAGCTGCAGGGCCAGCTCTCGAGCGCTCTGCAGACCACCATTCAGACCGTGATGGAGACCTACTCCGACCAAATCACAGAGGTGCTGAAAAGTCAACTGGACGCTGCCATCCAGAAGGGCATCGTCACCTTCCAGGACCAGATACAGTCCCAGCTCAAGACGGCCATCCAGCAGAACATCGGCAAGCTGAGCAGCCAGATGGAGAGCGCCATCAAGATCGACGCGTCGGCTTTCCAGAAGGCCATCCATCTCAACATGACCACCTCCGAGCTGACTGAGCTGATGCGCTCCACCCTCCGCTCCTCTTCCGCCACCTATGAGGCCAACCTGACGGCCTTCGGCTACGCGGACGAGGCCGCCCCCAGCCAGATCAAGATCTATCCGAAGGACTTCGCCAGCAAGGCCACCATCCTGGAAAAGCTGGATGCCTACAACGCCGGGATGTCTGCAAAGGGTGAAGACGAAAAGATGGTGCAGTACACCGACCTCGTGGGTACCCTGATGACCAGCGTGACCGAGATCGTGAACATGATAAGCAGCATGATGGTGGCCTTCGTCTCCATCTCGCTGGCAGTCTCCTCCATTATGATCGGCGTCATCACCTATATCAGCGTCCTCGAGCGCCGGAAGGAGATCGGCATCCTGCGTGCCATCGGCGCTTCCAAGCGGAACGTCTCCGAGGTGTTCAACGCAGAGACCTTCATCATCGGTCTCTGCTCGGGCATCATGGGCATCGTCCTCAGCGAGATACTGCTCATCCCCGGAAACATCATCATCCAGAAAGTCTCCGGCACTTCGACCCTCGTTGCTTCCCTGCCCGTAGACGCAGCCCTCTTCCTCGTGGCACTGGCTACTCTGCTCACCATTCTGGCCGGCATCATCCCGGCCCGCGGCGCAGCCAAGTGCAACCCCGTCAAAGCCCTGCGCGCCGAGTAAACCCCAAAAATCTTATTCCCGGTATCCTTTCCGCTCCGGCGGCAGGGATACCGGGATTTTTTCGGCTTATTTTTGCTCCGGCCCGTCGGTTCAGCTTGTATCCATCCTGCATGAGAACGCCCTTTTTTGCTCTAAAAGTTACAAAAGAGTACGGTCATCCCGGGAGTTTTTGACGTGTACCGGGAATTTCCGGAAATCAATTTGTTTTTTGCTCTGTGAGCAAATCAACCTGCACAAAGGAGGGTCGATTTGTTATGCAATTCTGCCAAAAGTGTTTCAGGGTTATTGATTTATTCCACAAATTATGCCATACTATAGTCACTGAAACCGTTCCCGACATCGTTCCCGCACGATTTCAGTAAAAACCAGAACTTCGACCGAAAGAGAGGTGCTTCCCGGAATGCCGAACATGACCATCAAAGATATTGCCCGTCTGAGCGGCTGTTCCGTCAGCACCATCTCCCGCGTCATCAATGACCGGCCGGATGTGCGTCCCGAAACGAAAGAAAAGGTGCTTCAGATGATGCGGGAGTCGGGCTTCGTGCCAAACACCAACGCCCGGCAGCTGAAGATCCAGCAGTCCCGCAGCCTCGTCTTTGTGGTCAAGGGTACCCGGAACCTCTTCTTCTCGGACTTCCTCGTTCAGCTGCAGCGGGCCGCGACCCTCTACGGGTACAGCGGCATCGTCTCCTACCTGGACGAGAATGCCAACGAGATAGACGCCGCCCAAAAGATCCTGCGGGAGATAAAGCCCAAAGGCATGATATTTCTCGGCGGCAGCGTGGCCAACTTCCAGCAGGGCTTTGCGAACATCACCGTCCCCTCGGTGCTGACGACGCTGGTCTCCGACGAGCTGGATTTCCCGAACCTCTCGATGGTGGGCGTAGATGACCGGGCTGCGGCCCGCACCGCCGTCTCCCACCTCATCGCGCAGGGCCACCGGAAGATAGCAGTTCTCGGCGGTCCGACCACCAGCTACCCCAGTCGGATGCGCCGCCTCGGCGCACAGGATGCCATGGAGGATGCCGGGCTCACCTTTGACGACCGGCTCTACGGCCTGTCCAACTACGATTTCGAGTCTGCCTACCACGCCATGAACAGCCTGCTGGCCCGCCGGGCCGAGTTCACCGCTCTGTTCGCCATGAGCGATGTCATCGCTTTCGGTGCCATCCGGGCGCTGGTGAGCGCCGGGTTCCGGGTGCCGGAGGATGTATCGGTCATCGGCTTCGACGGCATCTCGATGTCCCGCTACTGCGTGCCGGTGATGACCACCATCGTTCAGCCCGGCGAGCAGATCGCGCTCCAGAGCATCGAGCTGCTGGTGCGGCAGATCGAGCATGGCGCCCCGGCCCAGAAAATCACCCTCCAGCCTGAGCTGCAGGTCGGTGAGAGCGTAAGGGCTGTCTGATTTATTTTGTCTCATTTCCGCTGCCAGGCGGAATGTGTATATCACATGATGAAGAAGGAGAACAATTATGAAAAAAATGATCTCTCGTCGTAATTTCCTGAAAGTCGCCGGCGCTTCTGCTGCCGCCCTCGGTCTGGCTGCCTGCGGTGGTTCCTCCAGCAGCACCGCTGCTTCCACCGCCAGTTCTACCGCAGCTTCTGCCGCTCCCGCAGCTGCCGGCAAGGTCTACTACCTGAACTTCAAGCCCGAGCAGGATCAGGATTGGCAGGATCTGGCCGCTGAGTACACCAAGGAGACCGGCGTGCCTGTGACCGTTGTCACCGCTGCTTCCGGCCAGTACGAGACCACCCTGATGAGCGAGATGGAGAAGAGCGAGGCTCCCACCCTGTTCCAGGTCAACGGCCCTGTGGGTCTGGCAAACTGGAAAGATTACTGCCTGGACCTCTCCGACAGCAAGCTGTACGGTGAGCTGACCAGCGACTCCTTTGCACTGAAGGACGGCGACGCCGTTACCAGCATCGCTTACGTCATCGAGACCTACGGCATCATTTACAATAAGGAGCTGCTGACCGCCGCCGGCTACACCCAGGACGACATCAAGGGCTTCGATGACCTGAAGAAGGTCGCCGACGACATTCAGGCCCGCAAGGCTGAGCTGGGCGTTGATGGTGCTTTCACCTCCGCCGGCATGGACGGTTCTTCCGACTGGCGCTTCAAGACCCATCTGGCAAACCTGCCCATCTACTACGAGTACAAGGCTGACGGCATCGGCTCCACCGACGCCATCAAGGGCACCTACCTCGACAACTACAAGAAGATCTGGGACCTGTACATCACCGACTCCACCTGCGACCCCAAGCTGCTGGCTTCCAAGACCGGCAACGACGCCGTGGCTGAGTTCGTGGGCAAGAAGGCCGTCTTCTACCAGAACGGCACCTGGGCTTACAATGACGTGAAGGATCTGGGCGACGACAACCTGGGTATGCTGCCCATCTACATCGGCGCTGAGGGCGAGGAGAACCAGGGCCTGTGCACCGGCTCCGAGAACTTCTGGTGCGTCAACAACACCTCCTCCGATGAGGACATTCAGGCTACTCTGGACTTCCTGTACTGGTGTGTCACCTCTGAGGCCGGCACCAGCGCGATGGCTGACAAGATGGGCTTCGTCATCCCCTTCAAGAAGGCTAAGGACTCCACCAACCCCCTCATCGGCATCGCCAACGATTACGTTGCTGAGGGCAAGACCAGCGTTGACTGGTGCTTCTCCACCATGCCTTCCGAGGAGTGGAAGAACGGCGTCGGCTCTGCACTGACTGCTTATGCAGCAGGCACTGGCAGCTGGGACGATGTGGTCACCGCCTTTGTGGACGGCTGGGCCAAGGAGTACAAGCTGGCCAACGGCTAAGCCTTTGACCGGAGCTTTCCCTAAGAACTGAATCG
>OHOQ01000387.1_pt1 | contig 22781 bp, 17 predicted proteins | sample 1569881 | NCBI WGS metagenome assembly OHOQ01 (sample SAMEA3879596, study PRJEB24766) | human gut metagenome | biome: human-associated habitat; feature: feces | place: USA | collected 1985/1987 | reverse complement strand
CTGTCGTTAAAATGGTGTTCCCGGGGCTTTGCCCAGATGGTCTCCCGGATAGCGGCCAGCAGCTGTGCGTCGTCTGCGCCGCTGCGCAGCAGTGCGCGCAGGTCGCACCCGGTCTCGCTGGCAAGGCAGGGGCGCAGAAAGCCCTGACTGGTCAGCCGCACCCGGTTGCAGGAAGCACAGAACTTGCCATGGACCGCCGCGATGAAGCCCACATCGCCCTTCCAACCCGGGACGGTGTAATAGACGGCAGGCCCGTCGCCGAACCCGGCGCTCTGGGCGGCGGGCAGGGGCGAAAACTCCGGCCAGCGGCGGGCAAACCGCTCCCGCAGCTCCGGCCCCGAGATGCAGGGCATGGCCGCGCCGTAGCCGATGGGCATCATCTCGATGAACCGCACCTGTAACGGGCGGCTCTCGGCGAGGGCGGCCAGGTCTTCCAATTCACCCTCGTTCACGCCCACCTGCGGCACACAGTTCAGTTTGACAGGGATGCCGCTGTCCAGTGCGGCGCGGATGCCCTCCATGACGTGCTCGAACTCGTCCCGGGCCGTGATGCTTTGGAACACTTCGGGGCGCAGAGTGTCGAGGCTGATGTTCACGCTGTCAAGGTCAGCCGCCAGCAGGGCGGGCAGCTGCTGCGCCAGCAGGATGCCGTTTGTGGTCATGGTGACTTTGCGGATGCCGGGGATGGATTTCAGGCCCGCCACCAGCTGGTCTACGCCCTTGCGCACCAGCGGCTCTCCGCCGGTGACGCGGACGGTATCGACGCCGCACCGGGCAAACAGGGCCGCCAGACGCAGGAACTCTTCGTAGGTGAGCACGGCTTCCCGTTCCAGCTTTTCCACGCCGTCGGGCATACAGTAGCGGCAGCGCAGGTTGCACAGATCGGTGACGGACAGGCGCAGATAGTGGATATTGCGCTGGGCAGAATCAAACATAGCCGCCCTCCGCCCGGATGTAGTGGCCGCTCTTGCCGCCGGTCTTCTCGACGAGATGGATCTCGCCCAGCTCCATGCCCTTATCGACGGCCTTACACATATCGTAGATGGTGAGCAGGGCGGTGGAAACGCCCGTCAGGGCCTCCATCTCCACGCCGGTGACGCCCGCCGTCTTGACGGTGCAGAGTGCCTCCACAGCCTGCCGCTCGGGCAGAAGCTTAAAGTCCACGCTCACTTTCGTCAGCGGCAGCGGATGGCACAGCGGGATGAGCTCGCTGGTGCGCTTGGTGGCCATGATGCCGGCAATGCGGGCCACGCCCAGCACATCGCCTTTCTTCACGGTGCCGCTCTCCACGGCGGCGAATGCCTCGGCGTTCATGGTGATGATGCCGTGGGCGGTGGCCTCCCGGAAGGTGACGGTCTTCTCGCTCACATCCACCATCACGGCGTTGCCGGAGGCATCAAAGTGGGTCAATTTGTTGTCAGTCATAGAATGAAACCTCTCAGCAATGCCCAAATCCGCAGTTGGGCCAGTGGCACTCGGCGCAGCCAAGGCACAGGCCGCCCTCGCCCAGACGGGCAATATCCTCGGCGGTGATGGCATCGTCGGCCAGCAGACGGGGCAGCAGCAGGTCAAAGATGGTGCGCTTGGCGTACATGACGCAGCCGGGCAGGCCACAGACCGGCACACCGTCCAGATAGCTCACGAGGAACATGGCACCCGGCAGCACCGGTGCGCCGTAGGTGACGATGTCCGCGCCGGTATTCCTGATGGCCAGCGGGGTGCGGTCGTCGGGGTCCACGCTCATGCCGCCGGTGGTGAAGATCAGCTCACAGCCCGCCTCTTTCGCTTCCAGAATGGCGGTCGTGATGCCCGCCGGGTCGTCGTCGCAGACCTTGTGGAAGGTCATCTCACAGCCGTACTCGGCCAGCTTGCCCACGAGGATAGGCGTGAACTTATCCTCGATGCGGCCCTTGAACACCTCGCTGCCGGTGGTGATGACGGCAAACTTCTTGGCCTGCATGGGCAGCACGTTCAGGATAGGCTCACTGCCTGCGGCAGCCTGCATGGCGTCCATCTTCTCCTGTTCGATGACCAGCGGGATGATGCGGGTACCGGCCAATTTCTGGCCCTTTTTCACGGGCAGATCGCCGTGGATGGTGGCGATCATCATCTGGGGCGTGCGGTTCACGGCCAGCAGGGCTTCGCGGTTGATCTTCAGCAGGCCGTCACAGTCGGCGATGAGCTCGATTTTTCCCTCTTTCGGCTCGGTGCCGTGGATGTTCTTGCCCGCAGCGGCCTTGTACAGCAGCGCGGCGGCTTCGTCCTCGTGGAGGATGCCGGGCTTTTTCTCCCAGACGTAGAGGTTTTCTTTGCCGATGGAGAGCAGCACGGGGATGTCCTCGGGCTGGATGATATGGCCCTTGCGGAAACGTGCGCCCTTGAACTCGCCGGGAATGATTTGGGTAATGTCGTGGCAGAGCACCTGGCCTGCCGCGTCTTCGGTACGAATCAGTTTCATATCTGTCTTCTCCTTACAGGCCCGGCATCTGGGCAACGAGCCAGTCGGCCAGAGCCTGCGCATCTTCCAATCCAAAATCTGCCCCCGGAATGTCTCCCACCACCGCCAGCGGCTGGAAAGACACCGGTGTGTCCGAAATTTCTTTGCGGACAACTTCGATTTTCGGCCAGCCGCTGTCCTTGAAGCCTTCCAGCAGCACCAGATCATAGCCGTGGCGCTCGAAGAGCGCCAGCAAGTCCTGCTCCGTCAGGCGGAACATCTCGGTCAGCAGATAGCGCTGGCCGGAGTAGACCGCCACCCCCTCGGCCCCTGCTTCCCGCAGGCGGTAGCTGTCGGTGCCGGGGACATCGGGAGTGAAATCATGGCCGTCGTGCTTGATAATGCCCACTTTCAGCCCCCGGCTGCGCAGAGCAGGCAGAAGCTTTTCCAGCAGCGTCGTCTTGCCGCTGTTGTGCAGGCCGCTGACGGCCAGCACCGCCGGGCGCTTGAGTTCGATCTCCTGGGCCAGAGCCTCTTTCTGTTCACTGTACAAAACTGAGCACCTCCACTTCTTCGCCCGGAGTCACCGGGCCGCTGCCCGCGGGCAGTTCAACGAGACAGTTGCAGCCGATCATGGCAGAAAGGCTGCCGGACGAGTGGGCTTCGGCGTTGCCCTCGCCGGGAATGGTCACGCTGCCGCCCATAGCCTTTGCCCGCAGATAGCGGTTCCCCTTGCTGGACTTCGAGAAGCCCGTGGTCAGGGTGCGGGTGGTGCGGGGAAGGATGCAGCTTTCCTCACAGCGCCCCGCCGCCCGCAAAAGAGCCGGGACGGCATATTGTTCCAGCGTAGCGGCGGCGGCAAAGGGGTTGCCGGAGAGACAGAACACCAGCTTGCCGTCAATTTCCCCGGCCAGCATGGGGCTTCCGGGCTTCTGGGCCACGCCTGCAAAGAGGATGTCCACATTCAGCTGCTCCAGCACAGCGGGCAGATAGTCTTTCTGCCCCACCGAGACGCCGCCGCTGGTGATGACGGCATCGCACTCCGCCAGCAGTTCCCGCATCTCGCGGGCGATCTCCTCCGGGTCGTCGGAGCAGTGCCGACGTTTTACCGCAAAGCCCAGCTGCCGCAGGCGGGCGGCGTTCTGGACGCCGTTGGCGTCGTAAATTTTGCCGGGCGTCCAAGCCTCGCCCGGAGCTAAAAGTTCGCTTCCTGTGGCCAGAACGCCCACGGTCAGCGCCTTGTAAACGGGGACTTCAGCGTATCCCTGCCCGGCCAGCACACCCAGATGGGCGGGGGAGAGTACCGTACCGGCCTCAACGATGACGGCACCGGCGGCGATATCTCCGCCCCGGAATACCACGTTCTGCTGGGGCTTCATGGCGGCATAGAGCTGTACCGTCTCCTCGCCGCTGTCGGTCAGCTCCTGCATCAGCACACAGTCTGCGCCCTCGGGCAGGGGTGCGCCGGTCATGATGCGGGCCGCACAGCCCACAGGCAGGGGCGAAGCGGGGGCATCTCCGGCGTAGAGCTTCATGGTCACGGGCAGGGTGACGGGTGTTTCGCGGCTGGCACCGGCGGCGTCGGCGCTGTGCAGGGCGTAGCCGTCGAAGGGGCTGCGGTCAAAGGGCGGCTGGTCCATCCGGGCCGAAAGCGTCCCGGCGGCAATGCGGCCGTCCGCTTCGTCCAGCGGGACGGTCTCCGTCTCCGGCCTCGGCAGAGCCGCAGCGGCATCCAGCACGCGGCGCAGCGCCTCAGAGGGCGCGCAGAAAGGCTGTTTCATAAAAAATCCTCCAAATGCCCGGCCACACCCGGCCTGCTATGGCTCAGGCGGGGCGCAGCGGGGATTCATATAAAAAGGCAGGTTAAAAAAGAAGCGGAGACGTCTTGATGAAAAATCAAAACGCCTCCGCAGAATATCCGCACATTCCGGCAAAGGGCAGCTTGCAGACTGCCATGCCGATGGCTGCTCTCCGCTCCCTGCCGCCCTTGCAGTGGCGGCAGAGCACGGAAAGCCCCTGTGTGGATGGGAGGAGTTCTTTTTTTCAAATTGCAGCGTTTCTTCTGCGGGAAGGCGGCGGGGTTTCCCTCTCCACCCTTGAATGCCGGCTTATATAGCCCTTAGCATTGCGGCGCGGTGTCATGCCCGACGGTTTAGACACCTTTGCTCAAAGAAGCTCATATACCCTATTTGATTGTGTGGGATGCTTTAGTCGGTCCACTCGTCCACGTCGCTGATGGCTTTTGCGTAGCGGCGGGTGAGGTGCTGGGTGGAGAAGAGAAACCGCTCGTTCTGGTTGTTGGTCAGCTCCTCGATGTCGGCGTACTCCGGCTTGCCCTGCATGGACTGCCACGTCTGCTCAATGGCTTCCTGCGTCAGATCGTAGGGCGAGCGGCGGAAGTACCGCAGCGGGGTGGCGCTGGGGTAGACGCGGGCGTTGAACCGCACCATCTCGGCCACCATGGCGCAGAGGTCCTTGTCCTCGATGAGCTGCGCGATCATGGCGTAGTTGTCGCTCATGTTGGCGCTGGAGTAGTAGTAGGCATCCTTTGCGCCAGCGCGGGACACGATGTCTGCGCACTGGGGGTCTTCCGGCATCTGGGCCAGAAGTTCATCGGCGTTTTCCACCTCACTCACCAGCAGGGCGTGGGATGTGACCAGCGCCGCCGCCGAGCGGGAGCGGATGTAACCCGCCAGCTCCTGTGCCGGGGTAAGCTCCGGCAGCTCCGGCGCGGTGACGGTGGGCTGGTCGGCGTAGGGGTCGCCCTCTGCCTCCGGTGCAGCGGCCAGAAAATCCAGCAGCTGGGGCTTTTCGGCGGCGTCCGGTGCTGCAGCCGTCTCTTCGAGAACGGGCTGTGCCTCGGCCTGCTTTGCGGCCAGAGCATCCGTCTCCTTCTGCACAGCGGCAATGACGTCCTCGCCGAGCTTTGCGGCGCTGCCGTCGAACATACTGCCCGTTTCCTTCAGGCGGCGGGCAGTCTCGCTGGCCGCGTCGATGTCAAAGACCTCGGCCTTCGGCTTCTTTTTCGCGGCCATCTCTGCCTTCTGCAGGTCGAGGATGACCTGCTCGGGGTCGGAGGCGGCGTCCACCGTGGTGGTATAACCGGGTTTGCGTCTGCCAAACAGCATGATAGTTCCTCTCGTTTCTGTGAAGTTGTTTTCGTAAGCAGAGTGCATCGAACGGCGAGGATTTTTGCCCGCAGACAAGGCGATTTTCCGCAGCAATCCTGACGGATTGCAAGGGAAAGCAACGCCGTATGCGGGCAAAAAGACCGTTCGGGCGGTGTGCAATGCTTATGAAAACGGCTTCTTAATTACTGGGCTGCGGCCTCGCTGGCAGCAGTCTCCTCGGCGGGAGTCTGGTCGTAGATGCCGCGTGCTTCCAGATCGTCGGCCATGTCGCCGAGGTCGAACTTCTCCAGCGTCTCGCGGGTCGGCACACCGGTGGTCTTGTCCCAGCCGAAGATGTCATAGAACAGGTCTTTTGCCTTCTCCATGTCGGCGCGGTCCAGCTTGGTGGTGCCTTCCTCGAATGCCTTGAAGTCGGGTTCTTTGTCGAAGACCCAGTCGCAGATGGCGTCGTGCTCCTGACGGAGGTTTGCGCTGCCGCAGTTCTTCTGGAAGCTGATGGCGGTCATGGCGCGCAGCATCTGGGTGATGCGCTCGCCTGCCTCCTGCAGACCGGCCTGGGTGTAGGTCTCGCCGGTGACGGCGGTCATGAAATCTGCCTGCAGGTCCAGATCGCCGTGGTAGGCCCGCTCCTTGGAGGGAGACTGGGTCATGGGCCACATCCAGTTGCAGAGGGTGGCAGAGTCGTGGAAGTTCTTATCGTTGACGCAGTAGGCGGCCAGCTTTGCCTTGTTTTCGTTGATGGGCGTGTAGGCCTTGGCCTTGTCGTAGCAGCCCTCGCCGAAGAAGTCCTCCATGACCTTTTTGGTCACGTCGTAAGGAGCACCGGAGCCGGTCTCGCAGACGATCTCGTGGATCATGCAGTCTCTATTATACACCAGATTGTACAGCATGCCAACCTGCCATGCCTCTGCGGGGCCGTGGTGGTTGGGGAAGCCGTTGTACATCAGGTTGGAGTTGGTGGCACCGTCGGTGCGGTCCAGCCAGCTCTTGGGCAGGCCGAACTTTTCCATCATGGCCAGCGTACCCTTTGCGATGACGGACAGGTCGCCCTCACCGTAAGCCATGCGGCGGATGAGCTCCACCTCCCAGCGGGGGTCACCGGCCTTTTCCCATGCCCAGGGCAGGGAGTCGTACTCTTCCTCGCTGATGTACTTGGTGGCCTCCTCACGGGGCATCCGCAGGATCCACAGCAGGTCACGGTTCAGGTTGCCGTAGTTGTCCCACAGGCCCATGTCATCGACGGCGTGAGACCATGCCAGGTTGATGACCATGGTGCCGTCGCCCTCGTACTTGAAGTCGTGGACGCCGTCCGGGTAGACGCGGGTGCCGTACAGCACGGGCATACAGGTGTTGGAGTTGTGGGTGGGAAGGTCGTAATCGGCCAGCGGGTCTACATCATACTCGGTGTAGCAGCGGATGGGGCAGGAGGAGCAGCCGCCGTTCTTCACGGTGTACTCCGCAGCCGGTGCGCCGAAGTCGAAGTAGCCCTTGAAGCAGCGCAGCGCGATCTTGTTGATGTCGTTGTAGGGCTGCTCGCCGGTATCCACGGGGCCGCCAGGAGCCTTTTTCCACATACGGCCCGGTGCGCCGGACCAGCGGTTCTTGCCGGAGGTGGCGCTGTACTCGGCCCAGCTCTGGGGCTGTGCGGGGACGTTGTGGTTGTTGTTGCCGCCGATGAGGTTGCCCATCATGTAGTTGGACAGCTCCAGCACCTTCTTGGGGTCGGCCACCTTGACGCTGCCGGTGCCGCGGATGGCCAGACCCTTCAGTTTCTTGTTGCCCATGGCAGCGCCCAGACCGGCGCCGCCGGAGTTGCCAAAGCTGGTGTTCAGGGTGGAGTAGTCCACCAGATTCTCACCGGCAGGGCCGATGGAAGCGGTCTCGAACTCACGGCCGTTCTGCTCCACCATCCACTTGTTGGAAGCGAACGTACCCTTGCCCCAGATGTCAGAAGCGTCCTCGAGGGAGACTTCGTCGTCCTCGATGCGCAGGTAGACGGGCTTTGCGGAGATGCCGGTGATGACGATGCCGTCCCAGCCCGCATACTTCAGCATGGGGCCGATGTGGCCGCCCATGTGGGCGTCGATGATGGAGCTGCCCTTGGACCAGGTGGAGCGGAAGGTGACGTTCATGCGGCCGGAGCAGGGCACGCCGGCACCGGTCAGGGGGCCGACGCCGAAGATGACCTGTGCCTTCTCGTCGTAGGGGTCGAGGTCCATGGGAGCTTCCTCATACATGATGCGGTAGGCCATGCCCATACCGCCGATATACTTATGGTACTTTGCGTCATCCTGCGTGGTGATCTCGCCAGTGGTCAGGTCAACGCGCAGGATCTTGCCTGTCCAGCCATAACTTTCAGCCATTGTTGTTCCTCCTTACAGGTCCATGTAGGCAGCCTGTGCTGCGCTGGTGACGGCATCCCAGTCCACGATGGACAGAGCGCCGGACGGGCAGCCTGCCACGCAGGCACCGCAGGCGATGCACTTGGACGACTTGCCGGTCTCGGGGTTGACGGTGGGCATATGCCAAGGGCAGGCGTCGTGGCAGGCCCCGCAGCCGATGCACTTGTCGGTGTCCACCACGCGGATGCCCTGGTCATTGGTGGTGATGGCCTTCTGGGGGCAGGCGTTGCCGCAGGCGGGGTCCTCGCACTGGCGGCAGGTATCCGGGAAGTAGACAAAGCAGTTGTCGTTGCCGGACAGCAGGCCGTTGCCGGCACCGTCCAGATTCAGACGGCGCTGGATCTTTACGCGGCTGATGTAAGAGGAGCACACGCCGTCGTTGGTCAGGGTGCAGTTGATCTCGCAGCGCTGGCAGCCGGTACACAGGTCGGCGTTGACCACCAGAAGGCCCTGGGGCAGCGCCCAGGTAGCCACTGCGCCGCTGTCCACCTGCTTCTGCGAGCAGCCGAAGAGGGACAGCATGGATGCGGAGAGGGTGAGCCCTGCAAGGCTCTTGCCCGAGATCTTCATAAATTGACGGCGGGTCATGTCAGCCGTCAGAAAATCAGTTTTTGCCATAGGTTCCATTCCTCCGTTGAGGTCACTCTGCGCGGAGCACCTCAGTTACATAGAAATACGAATTGTTGACGATGTTGGTGACGGCGGTCGAGGTGATGGTCGCGCCGGAAAGGGCGTCCACCTCGGTCAGGTCTGCGCTGACAGCGCCGGCACTGGTCTGCCCGGTGGTCAGCTCGGCCTGTGCCAGCTGATAAGCGGCCTGCTTTTCTGCGGACCAGTCCGCATAGGGCAGAGCCTGCTCCTCACCGTCCTGCGCACTCTTGCTCAGACCGGCGGCGTAGAGCTTGCGGCGTGCCACAGCCTCGGCGCTGGAATCCAGCGGCGGAGCCAGCTCGTCAGCCAGAGGCTCGCCGTTCAGTGCCGAGAGGGTCAGACCTGCTGCGTACATCCTGCGGGTGGCCTCGGCCTCGGGAGAGGTGTCGGACACGTTCCACTGCGCGGGGTCAAAATCCTCCGCAGCAGCGGGCTGCTCCTCCGCCGCACCGGCAGCGGCATAGGCGGCACCGGTCAGGGGGTCGGTCACAGTATAGCTTTTGCCTGCCAGCGTAAAGGGAGCTGCGCCCTGATACTGGGACGTGAACTCCGGGTTGACACACTGGCCGCCGAGGCTGTCCGTCTCTGCCTGCGAGAGGATCTCGACAGCGGAAACATTGCCCTCGGCGTCAAGGGTCACGGCAGCCTGCACATCGCTCTGGAAGCCCTTCTGAGAGCTCTCCACGCGATAGCTGCCGTTGTCGAGCTGGTACACTGCGCTGATGCCGTAGGCGGCTGCATCCGCCTCCGACACCTGCAGCAGGGTACCTGCAACCGTGGTGCGCGCGTGCTGCATTGCGATAAGACCTACCGCCATTGCGACTGTCGCAGCGCCCATGGCCGCATAGCCCGGCAGCCGCTTGCGCCACAGCGAAACGGGCGCAAACGGGTTGGTTGCCTGCTTCATGTTATCACCTGCCTGTTTTTGGTCGTCCGGGAAAACTCCCAAACACGAAAATGACCGCTCTGCCTGCTGCAACAAGCGGAGCGGTCTCTTCGTTAATATATTATCACTCAGGCTGGAAGTAAGTCAACGCGAACCGTAAGCTTCCTTTGTTTTGTAATTTTTATTTTGTACGTTCCTTCAAAGTTAAGGGGTGTTTCCGGCCGCACACGAATTGCAGGCCGTATTCTGCGGCCAGTTCCAACGACTGGACGGTGGGCATGGTCTTGCTGACCAGTGCCGGAACGCCGGCCCGGATGGCTTTGCGCACCATATCCATCGGTACGCGGCCGCTGGTGTAGAGCACGCATTCGCTGAGGGGGACACCGGCCAGAAGCACGCTGCCCACGGCCTTGTCCAGTGCGTTGTGGCGTCCGATGTCCTCGCAGGCACAGAGGATGCGGCCCTCGTGCAGCACAAAGCAACTGTGGACTGCATGGGTGGCCTGATAAAGCGGCAGGCCCGCGCTCATGGCGGCGGCGAGGGTGTCCACCCACTCCGGCTGTACGTCCAGATACGGAACCGTGCGCAGCGGCTGCACTTCCACCGGACTGCCCAGCGCGACATTGTCGGTGCAGCAGCTGGAAACTTCCTGTGCCGCCGCGCGGCGGGCCGTCAGCGGGTGGTTCAGGTAGATATTGATTTTCAAGCCTTCTGCGCAGACGGAAATTTGTTCAACTTCCTCTGCGGAGGCGATCCATCCTTCGGTCAGCAGCCGCCCCAGCGCCAGCTGCGGCAGAAGCTGGGGTGTGCATACCACCCGGAAGGCCGGCTGTTCATTTACATAGATAACTGCGGCGTGTTCTGTTGGAATGGCCGCTTCCGTGCCGTCCGGCATCCGTACGGTTTCAAAGGCGGCTGCTGCGCCGAAGAGGTCGTTTATCTGCATGGGGGTCCTTTCTCTGTAAAAGCTGCTGTTCAAGTCCTCTTATCCGCTGGTAGAAAGTTTTCAAAAGGACTACGGGTAAAAGAAAAACGACAGCCTTTTTGAAAGCTGTCGTTCAAGAGTGCGGATAAGAGGACTTGAACCTCCACCGAGTTGCCCCGATTAGAACCTGAATCTAACGCGTCTGCCAATTCCGCCATATCCGCATATTCTGTTTTGTTCGCTGCCGTTCGGCTCGGAACGATGTTTATTATACCACAGGTGCAAAGAAAGTCAAGCGTTTTCTGCAAAAATAGTACGACAAATTTTTTTGCGAAAATTGTTGCATTCCGTATAGGCCGAATGGGGCGAAAAATCCGGTGGAGTATGATACAATAAATATTACCCCTGCGGGGCAGCGGCCCGGCGGGACTATTTACGGAAGAGGGAAACTGCGAATGTTCAACATCATTATCTTTCTCATCGGTGCAGGCATTATGTTTTACATGGCATGGCGGAGCTGGTCGAGACGCCGCAAGCTCATGACCAGGGGCGAAAAGGTCGAGGCCGCTGTGGCAGGCACCGTCCAGAGCCGGGACGGCAAAGCCTACCTGTTGGAGTTCACCACTGCTGGCGGCACCCACCGCCTCCATTACCCCAAGTCTGCCAAGGGCAGAGAGCTTGCACAGGGAGCTGTCGTCACCCTTTATTATAACCCCGACGACCCCGCCGAGATGTACGTCGAGGGCGACAAGTCCGTCCTGGGTGCAGAGGTGCTGTATGTGGTGCTGGGCGTCGTGCTGCTGGTTCTGATGGCCGGCATCGTCCGCTGAGAGGGGGAGAAGAAAATGAAACTCGAACATTTTGGCATGGCAGAACCCGGTGACTGCCGGGTGGTCTTTTCCGCCGCCGCAGAAGAGCTGGAAGCGGCGGTGCAGGCCGAAAAGGCGGCCCCGGACGCCCCGCAGGACGAGGATGACCTGCTGACGGCAGCGGTCAACCGGGCGATTCTGGAGGGTTTCTCGCCCCTGTTCGCCCAGCTGATGAAAGAAAACGATTTGCAACCCGTCACCGACCCGGATTTTGAGCTTCTGGCCGTGAATCGGGCTGAGGGCTTCCGGGCGGGGGCGCAGTTCTTCTGCCTGCCGCCGCTGGAACTGGGAGAGTACACCGGCTTTACCCAGCCCATCCAGCCTCGGCCTATCCGGGAGCTGACCATCGAGCTTGAAATAAACCGCCGCCACGGTGACGAAGACCGCGCCGCCGACGCCGAGGGCAAGCGCGCCCTCCGCGCCAAGGTGACGCAGGACATCTACGCCCAGCGCTGCCAGCAGGCCCGCGCCGTGGCCGAACAGGCCCTCATCGCCCAGCTGGGTACACACGTCACCGGCCCGCTGCCCAAGCAGCTGGTGGCCGGCAACTACTTTGCCGAGCAGCGCCAGTTCAACCTGCGGATGCAGGCCAACGGCGTCAATTTTGACCAGTACTTAAAGGTGCAGGGCCAGACTGTGGAAGAATTCCGAGCCTGGCTCCATACCGAGGCCGAGCGCAAGCTGCGCAGCCGGATGGGTCTGCTGCTGGTGGCGCAGAAAGAAGAGCTCTGGCCGACGGAAGCCGAGGTGGACGATGAGCTTGCCCACTGGGACGCAAAGCGGGACGGGGAGCACACCTTCGCTTCCAACGACCGCCGCCGCGCCGCCCAGCGCATCGCATCCAGCCACGCCGCTGCCTTTATTCTGGCCCATTCCACCCTCACACCGCCGCCTGCTGAGGCAACGGTGCTGAAAGCCGAAAACAGGTAAAAAAGAAAATATTGCCGACCCGCAAAAAATAAAACAGAGCAAACAAAAATGGGGCTGTTGCAAAATAGCCCCAACGAAAAAAATGAGATAGACTTCCCCGAAAGGGGTTGCCTATCTCATTTTTTGTTGTAAGAGGAAGTGTTCATCGACGGCACAAAGATCGAGAGCCTGGCGAATCGATACACCTATCACTTGCCGGGGGCTATTTTTATCATCAAACGGAACACCGGCGAATTTTTTTTCGCGTCACATTCTCTGTAAGTGAAACCCGTCAGAACAAAGCACCTCTCCACTGCATGAAATCATTGAGATACCGCTGCTTTATCCTCTGGCCACGATCTTCTGAGCGCCGCATAGGAAATAAGGAAGTTTGCAAGCCAACCTGCAGGGACTGCAAGCCAAACAAAAGCAATGCCAAAACGCGGTGCACAAATCAAAGCAACAGACAAGCGGATTGCAAGGTTTACCATATTTGCAATAAGAAACGGCCGCATGATTCCAAGTCCGCGAAGAACGCCATCAGTTGCCATCTTGATGCCCATGAAGATGAAAAAGTAACCAAGCCATCTCATATAATCACCGGACACCTGATAGGCCAACGCGGTTCCGTCTTTTCCCAGGAACAACGAGGAAATCTGTGTGTGCAGTGTTTCAATGACCACGAAAGCAAGAACTGCAAAGCATAGATCCAACACCAGTGCAGCATGATAACCTTTTTTGATACGCTCAATTTTCTTTGCGCCAAGATTCTGGGATACAAACGGCGAAACTGCATTGCCGATGGATACGAAGATCAGCGAAAAAACATTTTCTACCCGCATCGTTGCCGCATACCCGGCAAGTGCCTGTGTGCCGAAGGGATTTACCACTGCCTGCACGATCATCATACCGATAGACACTGTAGACTGCTGCAAAACCGATGGTACCGCAATGCGAAGCATGGAATACAGCTCCTGCCGGTCGAACCTGCTAAAGGAGCTCTTGTATTGCCGCATCCGAGACAGAAAGATCAAAAACGAAAACACGGCAGAAATTCCTTGTGCGATCAAGGTCGCAAGGGCTGCACCAAACACCCCCAGACCAAGACCAGCCACCATCCAGAGATCCATAAAAATATTCAGGATAGATGAGAATATCAGCAGTCCCAACGGAATTTTGGATTCACCGATGGAAGTGAACATGGTGGAAAGAATGTTGTACATGAATAGAAACGGGAAACCCACAAAGTAGACACGCAGATACAATACTGCTTCTTCCAATATATCGGCAGGGGTCTGTAATCCGCTCATCATGAAATGGGAAAAGCAAAAGCCAAAGACACCAAGGACAACGCTTAAGATCAAAAAGCTGATCAGGGACGTTGACACAATGGTTTTCATTTTACCATAATTTTTTGCACCAAAACAGCGGCTTACAAGCACACCTGCGCCCACACCAGCACCAAGCGCCACACAAATAAAAACATTGGTCAGTGCAGCACAAGCACCAACAGCCGCAAGTGCCGAGGAGCCAACAAATTGACCAACTATTATGGAATCGGCCATATTGTATACTTGTTGAAAAAAGCTGCCAAGGATCATCGGCATCGCAAAAACAGTCAGCGCTTTAAGGGGTGGATCTGTAATCAAATATTCATCTTTCGACACGATTATATTCCTTCCCAAAATCGTTTATCGCAAATTTTATCGCAAGTCAAGAAATTAGTGCAACATTCAAACGGCATCTTTGCGATATGCAATTCACCGCTGTTGCATTAAAAAGTTGAATTGCTATAAGTTGAAGCGTTAAGTCTCCACACCCTCGAATTGGCTGTTATAGAGCTTGGCGTAGAAGCCGCCCTGCGCCAGCAGGGTATCGTGGTCGCCCTGCTCCACGATGTGGCCGTCCTTCATCACGAGGATGACGTCGGCCTCCCGGATGGTGGAAAGGCGGTGTGCCACGATGAAGCTGGTGCGGCCCTGCATCATCCGGGCAAAGGCTGCCTGGATACGCACCTCGGTGCGGGTGTCGATGGAGGAGGTGGCCTCGTCCAAAATCAGCATCGGGGGCAGACAGAGCATCACGCGGGCGATGCAGAGCAGCTGCTTCTGGCCCTGGCTGATGTTGCCGCCGTCCTCGGCGATGACGGTGTCGTAGCCCTCGGGCAGGCGGCGGATGAAGCTGTCGGCATGGGCTGCCTTGGCCGCAGCCACCACCTCGTCGAGGGGGGCGTCCGGCTTGCCGTAGGCGATGTTCTCCCGCACGGTGCCGGCCCGGAGCCAGGTATCTTGTAACACCATGCCGTAGCTGCCGCGCAGGGAGGCGCGGGTCACGTCCCGGATGTCGGTGCCGGAGACTTTGATGGAGCCGCCGTTGACATCATAGAACCGCATGAGCAGGTTGATGAGGGTGGTCTTGCCGCAGCCGGTGGGGCCGACGATGGCGATGCGCTGGCCGGGCTTGATGTCCAGAGACAGGCCCTCGATGAGCGGGCGGTCGGGCAGATAGCGGAAAGAGACGTCCTCGATCTGGACGTGGCCGTCCGGCACGAGCTTTGCGGCGTTCTCCGCTTCGGGGGTCTGGTCTTCAGCGTCCAGCAGCTCGAACACGCGGGCTGCGCAGGCCAGAGCGTTCTGCAGCTCGGTCACGACGCCGGAAATTTCGTTGAAGGGCTTGGTGTATTGGTTGGCGTAGTTCAGGAAGATGCTCAGCTGGCCGATGGTGATGCCTCCGGCTACGGCATAGATCGCGCCCACGAGGCCGACGCCTGCGTAGACGATGTTGTTGACGAAGCGGGTGGCGGGGTTGGTCATGCTGGAGAAGAAGATGGCCTTCAGGCTCACGTTCTGCAGTCGGCCATTCACCTCGTCAAAAGCCTCGAGGCTCTGGGCCTCGTGGCCGAAGGCCTGCACGACCTTCTGACCCTCTATCATCTCGTTGACAAGGGCAGTCTGCTCGCCGCGCACGGTGCTCTGGCTCTGGAAATACTTGTAGCTGCGCTTTGCGAGGAAGCTGGCGACAACGAGGCTCAGCGGGGTGATGCAGACCACCACCAGCGTGATAGGGACATTCTGCTGCAACATGAAGAGCAGGGTACCGAGGATGGTCAGCACACCCGAGAACAGCTGGGTGAAGCCCATCAGCAGGCCGTCCGCGAAGGTATCCACGTCGGCCACCATCCGGCTCACGATGTCGCCGGAAGGATGGCTGTCGAGGTAAGAGAGGGGAAGGGTCTGGATCTTCCGCATGGCGGCGTTGCGCAGGTCACGGCTGACTGCGAAGGTGATGCGGTTGTTGCAGACGCTCAGCAGCCACTGCGCAAAGGCGGCGACAACAGCTACCACAATGATCTCGTAGATGATGCGCAGCACGCCCGCGTGGTTCACGGCACCTTTGCCCAGCATCATGTCGATGGCACTGCCGCAGAGGATGGGGATATACAGCTGGGCCGCCACGCTCACAGCGGCCACGATGAGGCTGCACACCACGAAGAAGCCATAGGGCTTGATTTTCTGCAGCACCCGGGTCATGGTGGCCTTCTGCTGTTCAGGGGTCAGCTTGCTTTTTGCTTTTGCACTCATTTCTGCGCATCCCCTTTCTTAAACTGGCTCTCGTAAATTTCCTTGTAGACCGGGCAGCTTTCCAGCAGCTCGGCGTGACGGCCAAGGCCCACCATGCGGCCATCGTCCAGCACGATGATCTGGTCGGCGTGCTGCAGGCTGGCAGCGCGCTGGCTGACGATGAAGACGGTCAGATCGCCCGGCAGAGCGGCCAGAGCCTTGCGCAGGGCTGCGTCGGTGGCGTAGTCCAGTGCGCTGGCGCTGTCGTCGAGGATGAGGATGTCCGGCTTGCCTACGAGGGCGCGGGCGATGGTCAGACGCTGTTTCTGACCGCCGGAGAGGTTGCGTCCGCCCTGCTCCACCGGCTCGTCCAGCCCAAGGGGCTTTGCACGCACAAAGTCTGCGGCCTGTGCCGTTTCCAGCGCTGCCCACAGGTCGGCATCGGTGGCATCCTTGTTGCCCCACAAAAGGTTGGAGCGGATGGTGCCGCCGAAGAGCTGGGCCTTCTGCATGACCACAGCCACCTTGCCGCGCAGGTCGGCGCGGGGGTACTGCCGGACCGGTCGGCCCATGATCTCCACACTGCCCTCAGTGGCGTCGTAGAAGCGGGGGATGAGGCTGATGAGGCTGGATTTGCCGCTGCCGGTGCCGCCGATGACGCCGATGGTCTGGCCGCGCTTGGCGGTGAAATTGATGTCAGAGAGGCTGGGTGCGCCTGCGCCCTTGTAGGTCAGGCTCACATGGTCGAAGCAGACGGCGTCGTCGGCCTTTTCCGCCGGAACATTGCCGGTGAGCTCAGCCGGGAACTCCATGCCGGGTTTTGTGTCCAGAACTGCCTGCACACGGCCTGCACAGGCCAGAGCCTTGCTCACCTGAACGATGAGGTTGGCCAACTTGACCAGCTCGACCAGGATCTGGTTCATGTAGTTGACCAGCGCGATGACGTCGCCGGAGGCCATGCCGCCGATGCTTATCTCGATGCTGCCTACATACAGCAGCGCCACGATGGCAAGGTTGATGATAACGTAGGTCAGCGGGTTCATCAGGGCGGAGATGTGGCCCACGTGGAGCTGCATTTTGGTCAGCAGCTCATTGGCGTCCTCGAAGCGGTCCACCTCGCTCTTTTCCTTGTCGAAGGCGCGGACGACGCGCACGCCGGTCAGGTTTTCGCGGGTGAGGCCCAGAACCCGGTCGAGGCGGGTCTGCACCGACTTATAAAGCGGACGGGTGATGACCATGACGCCGAAGACCACGACGCTCAGCAGCGGGATAGCCACCACGAAGATGAGTGCGGCGCGGAAGTTGACCGTAAAGGCCATGATCATGGCGCCAATCACCACGAAGGGGCTGCGCAGGAACAGGCGGAGGAAGAGGTTCAATCCGCTCTGCACCTGATTGACGTCGCTGGTCATCCGGGTGATGAGGGTGCTGGTGCCCATGGTGTCCATCTCGGAAAAGCTCAGCGTCTGGATGTGCTCAAACAGCGCATGACGCAGGCCGGTGGAATAACCCACGGCGGCTTTGGCCGAGAAGTATTGGGCCGTCAGGCTGCACGTGAGGCCGACGATGGCCAGAAGCAGCAGGATGCCGCACCGCACGAGGATGTAGTGGAAATCGTGGGCCGCGATACCCACGTTGACGATGTCGGCCATCACAAGCGGCACGAACAGGTCAAACGTAGCTTCCAGCATCTTGAAAAGCGGTGCAAGCACGCTCTCGCGCTTGTAGTCGCTGAGATAGCGAAGCATTTTGTTCAAGGCTCGATACTCCCTTTCTTTCATACATTTAGTCGAGACGCTCCTTATTATAACGCACTCCCAACAGGAATGCTATGTTTTTTGCCAAAGAAAACCGGCTCTGGATGCAGATTTCGGCTCCGGAGATTGAGAAAAACGGAAAATCCTGCTATACTGAAAGGGAATCTCAACGGAAAGAATGGTGGATGCAATGGCAAAAGATGGTGCGGCACGGCTGCGGCTGCGCCCGGTGGGCGCGGCAGACCGCAAAAAGCTGCCGGAATACGGGCCGCTGGGTACGGGCTGTCCGGCAATAGAGCGGGCTGTGGCAGCGCTCTATAAGGGCCAGAACGAGGAGAGCTTCTGGGCGCTGATGAACGCCATCAACTATGCCCTCGAGCTGGACACCAGGGTCCTGGTGCCGCTGGAAGCTGCGTCCGACCAGCCGGACGGGGCCGCCCCGTGGGCGGAGCATCCTGTCCCGGCGGAGAAAGCGAAAGACCTGCAACCCTGGACCCTGCGTACCCAGAAGGGTCGGTGCTACCTGCCGGTGTTCACCTCAGTGAAGATGGCGGAGGCCGATAAAGGCACGGCCAGCCGCCCCATGGCGGAACGGCTTCTGGCTTCCGCCATGCAGATGGCGCTGGACTCGGACAGCATCGACGGCGTGGTCATCGACCCGTGGACCAGCTCTGCCACGCTGGACTGCTCGCTTTTGAACGGTCTGCTCCACGCCAGCCACGACACCGATGAGCCGGGCGAAGCGGAGCTGCGGGCCGGCAACCGTGCCATGGCCGAGGAACGCTGGGACGACGCGATGCATTATTATCAGCTCTCTGCCGAAGAGGGCTGCGCCGAGGGCCTTGCCATGATGGGCGAGATGCTCTACGAGGGCCGGGGCTGCCGCAAGAGCCCTGCACAGGCCCGCAAATTCTGGAAAAAAGCCGCCGACGCCGGCGATGTGGCCGCATGGGTGGCGCTGGGTGACGATGCCATGGTGCAGGGAAAAGGGGCCGGTGCGGCTCTGCGGGCCTACCGCAAGGCTCAGAAACTCTGCGCCTCCACCCCCGACATCGCCTATATGCCGCAGGTCTGCCTGCGGGTGGCCCAGTATGAGACCCAGTATATCTCCCGCAAAAAGGCGCTGGCTCAGCTGGCTGAGGCGAAGCAGGGCTTCCTCGTCCGCAAAGAAGAGGGGGACGAGACGGCCCAGAGCTGGCTGGACGAGACGGAGGCCGTCATCCGCCAGCTGCTCGAGAGAGAATGAGCGGAAACACAAAATCTTTACAAATGCTCTAAGAAATCGTCATACGGAACCGATATGATATTGAAGGAAAAATATGCGCGTCGCAAAAACAGAGAGGACGACCAGAATGAGCAAAGTGATCGGTATTGACCTTGGCACCACGAACAGCTGCGTGGCAGTGGTGGAGGGCGGCAAGCCCGTCGTCATCACCAACGCAGAGGGAGAGCGCACCACCCCCAGCGTGGTGGCGTTCACCAAAGACGGCGAGCGTCTGGTGGGCGGCGCGGCAAAGCGCCAGCTTGCCACCAACTCCGGCCGGACGGTGTCCAGTATCAAGCGGCATATGGGCAGCGACTACCGCGTCCACATCGACGGCAAAGACCTGACTCCACAGGAGATCAGCGCCATGATACTGACCAAGATACGCCGCGACGCCGAGAGCTACTTGGGTGAGCCGGTGACGGAGGCCGTCATCACTGTCCCCGCTTACTTTGACGACAGCCAGCGCAAGGCCACCCAGGATGCGGGCCGCATCGCAGGCCTGAACGTCCTGCGCATTATCAATGAGCCTACCGCCGCCGCTGTGGCCTACGGCCTTGACAACGAAGCGCCCCAGAAGATCCTGGTCTACGACCTCGGCGGCGGCACCTTCGACGTCTCCATCATCGAGATCGAAGACGGCACCTTTACGGTGCTGGCCACCGGCGGCGATACCCGCCTCGGCGGCGACGACTTCGACCAGCGCATCGTGGAATATGCCGTGGCAGAGTTCAAGAAATCGGACCGCATCGACCTCTCCCGCGACCCCGCCGCCATGGGACGCCTAAAAGAAGAGGCCGAAAAGGCCAAGAAAGAGCTGTCCAGCGCCCTCTCGGCCCAGCTCAATCTGCCCTTCATCGCTGTGGGCAAGGACGGCCCACACCACCTCGATCTGACCATCTCCCGCCCCCAGTTCGAGATGATGACCGGCGACCTGCTGGCACGGACGGTGGCCCCGGTGCAGAACGCACTGCGGGATGCCGGCATCTCGGCTTCGCAGCTGGGCAAAGTCCTTCTCGTCGGCGGCAGCACCCGGATGCCTGCCGTCGAGCGTCAGGTGAAGGAATTGCTGGGCTGTGAACCGAGCCACAGCCTCAACCCCGACGAATGCGTGGCGATGGGTGCTGCTGTGCAGGGCGGTCTGTTACAGGGCGGCGGCAAGCTGGCTGGCGCTTCTGGTGCAGCGGCGCAGGGCCTTGTGCTGATGGACGTTACCCCGCTGACCCTCTCGATCGAGACACTGGGCGGCGTGGCGACCCCCCTCATCACCCGCAACAGCATGATACCCACCCGCAAGAGCCAGATATTCACTACGGCCCGCCCCATGCAGACCAGTGTGGAGATCAACGTCCTGCAGGGTGAGCGGCATTTCGCCCGCGACAATAAGAGCCTCGGCAAGTTCAAGCTGAACGGCATCCGGGCCAGCTTCTCGTCCAAGCCCCAAATCGAAGTCACCTTTGATATTGACGTCAACGGCGTCGTGAAAGTCTCGGCCAAAGATCTCGGCACCGGCCGGGAGCAGAACATCACCATCACCGGCAGCACGAACCTCTCGGAGAATGAGATCCAGCGCGCCATGGCCGACGCGGCCGCCTACGAGGCCGAGGACAGCCGCCGCAAAGAGCGGCTTGACCTCCACAATCAGGCCGAGGTGCTGGCTTATAAGGTGGACGAGGCCCTCTCCAAGTGCAAGAAGGAGCTGGACAAGGAGGAGAAGAACCGCATCAAAGCCGATGTGGCGAACCTCCGCCGCTGCCTGCGGAAGGATAAGCCCGAGAAGATGAACGAGACGGAAGAAGCGAACCTCCGTCAGGCCAAGAGCCAGCTCGAAGCATCCGCAAACCACCTGATGGTGCTCTATGCATCGGAGCAGAGCGAGAACGGCTCGGACGGAACCATTTGATAAACAGTAAGACCCCCGCTGCGTTTGCAGCGGGGGTCTTTTGCGTCTGAGGAAAAAAGTATCTATGGAAAACAAAGAAGAGAGAGGGAAAAGCTTATCGGCCAACGATGAGGTCGCGGCGGCTGCGGAAGCCCACGGTGAGGTGAGCGCTGCTGCCGAGGTGGCGCAGAGTGACCCGGGTGCCGGGCTTCTGATCCTGGCACAGCAGAGTCAGGTTCAGGGTGGTGGAAGTCTTGCCGGTCTTGAGCACCAGAGTGCTTACGCCCTGATTCATCAGGGTCTGCATGTCGAGGATGGTGGTGCGGAAGGTGGCGTTGTCATCGGGGGCGTCCAGCGTCAGCACGCGGCCTTCCTGACGGGCGGTGTAGAGCACCTGCTTGCCCAGCAGGCCCTTGACGGTATAGCGGGCTTCGCTCTTCTCCACCGGCGTGTCAGAGGGCAGGGGGGTCTCGTCGGAGATCATCATCACGTTGCCCTGAATGGGGTTCTCCACCGGGGAAGCGTAGCCGCCGTAGTTGGGGTCTACCTCCCCCACCGGAACGTCAGAGTGGAGAGCAATGTCGCCCTGAACCATGACCTCGGACGACTGAGGGGGCAGATAACCGGCAACGGTCGCGTCCTCGGCGTCGGCGGCAAAGGCACCCACGCTCATGGCGGCGGTCATGGTCAGCAGAGCGGCAGCAGCAGCGGCGCGGCGGGCAGTGTTCTTGTTCAGCAGTCTCATAGTAGTATCCTCCTGTAGGGGACAAGTCCCCGAATTTCTGTTTTATTCGCGGTACAGCGTATCAGAAAACCGCCGTATCTGTAATGAATACGGATACGGCGGCTGGATTATTGCAGAGATCCTATTTTAATTTTCGCTGGAATCTTTTTCCTCAAGGATAGCCATGAACTCGTCGCCGGTGATGGTCTCCTTTTCATAAAGGTACTTCGCCAGCTCGTCGAGCTTTGCACGGTTGTCGGTGAGGATCTTGATGGCCTTTTCGTGCTGGGCCTTTACCAGCTCCACGACCCGCTGGTCGATCTCCCGCTGGGTCTGCGCCGAGCAGGCCAGCGAGGTGTCGCCGCCCAGATACTGGTTGTTCACCGTCTCCAGGGCCACCATGTCGAACTCTTTGCTCATGCCGTAACGGGTGAGCATGGCGCGGGCAAGCTTGGTGGCCTGCTCGATGTCGTTGGACGCGCCGGTGGTGATGGAGCCGAACACCACTTCCTCGGCAGCGCGTCCGCCGGTGAGGGTGGCGATCTTATTTTCCAGCTCTTCCTTGGTCATCAGGTAGTGGTTGCCCTCTTCGACCTGCATGGTGTAGCCCAGTGCGCCCGAGGTGCGGGGGATGATGGTGATCTTCTGCACGGGTGCGGAGTGATTCTGAAGCGCCGCCACCAGTGCGTGGCCGATCTCATGATAGGCCACGATGCACTTTTCCTTGTCGGTGAGGATGGAGTTCTTCTTCTGGTAGCCTGCAATGACCACCTCGATGCTCTCCTCGAGGTCTGCTTCCGTGACCGACTTGCGGCCGGCGCGCACAGCCCGCAGGGCGGCTTCGTTGACGATGTTGGCCAGCTCTGCGCCGGAGGCACCGGAGGCCATCCGGGCCACGGTGTTGAAGTCGATGCCGGGGGCAAGAGCGACTTTCTTGGCGTGGACCTTCAGGATCTCTTCGCGGCCCTTGAGGTCGGGCAGTTCCACAGGAACACGGCGGTCAAAGCGGCCGGGACGGGTCAGAGCCGGGTCAAGGGAATCCGGACGGTTGGTGGCCGCGAGGATGATGACGCCGCTGTTGCCCTCGAAGCCGTCCATCTCGGTGAGCAGCTGGTTCAGGGTCTGCTCACGCTCGTCGTTGCCGCCCAGCTGGCCGCTGTTGCGCTTCTGGCCAATGGCGTCTATCTCGTCGATGAACACGATGCAGGGGGCTTTTTCCTTGGCCTGCTTGAAGAGGTCACGGACTTTGGACGCGCCCATGCCCACGAACATCTCCACAAATTCCGAGCCGGAGATGGAGAAGAACGGCACGTTGGATTCGCCCGCCACGGCCTTTGCCAGCATGGTCTTGCCGGTACCCGGAGGGCCGACGAGCAGGATGCCC
>OHOQ01000364.1_pt1 | contig 23742 bp, 20 predicted proteins | sample 1569881 | NCBI WGS metagenome assembly OHOQ01 (sample SAMEA3879596, study PRJEB24766) | human gut metagenome | biome: human-associated habitat; feature: feces | place: USA | collected 1985/1987 | reverse complement strand
ACAGATAGGATTCCGCCACATTCCTGTATTTGTTGCGCGGACGCCTTATGCCCAGAGATCCCTGCAATGCCGGCATATATGCCTGTAGAGTCATTCGATGCTTTCCCAGAGGAGCTTCATGTCTGTAGGGAAACGCATGTGGCTCTCGTAGCATGTGGCATCGGTCATACAGACGTGAAGGTTATCAAGATAAGGTTTCTAGTGTGAAGCCAGGACCTCCTGGAGGGAATCAATCTCAAGACGGGATGCTATCTCATTACGGATGGCACTGACTATCTTGAAGTTGGTTATGGAAAAAGACGGGTCTATCATGATTCCGCAGAACATCTAGTAGTGTATGTTGCCGTTGAGATGTTCCACCAGTTGCCTGTCGGAGAATCCGGTGTATGCCTTAGGACCATAAGAGCTATCTTTGCACAAGGACTGAAAATGTTCCTGTGGCCCAGACGCTGTTCCGACAGGCCTGCGGCTTTTGCCATACACTCAAACGGGAACACCGAATGAAGCCTACCAAGCTCACTTTCATTAAAACTCTTGCGATATTTTCCCAGAATATCAAATTCTAGAAAGCCCAAAGTAGGGTGAATTTCTGAAATATTTTGTATCTTAACCATATCTTTGTTGGGGAATTACCCCCGTTTTGCCCGTCAAACCTTATTTTCGGGGGAATATCTAAAGATACAAAAACAACTAATTCACAATACTTTGTCTATGAACTAATTGGCTAATTTTATAATATTTACTGAATGTCCCTACTTATCAAAACCGATTACTGGAAAATTTACGAAGTCTTCGCGAAACTTTCTTTCTTGAAAAATATGAAATTCTTTGCGCAGACCGTATGGAACTGATTCGGGAAATTTCTCAACGCGTAACAGCCATTAAAATACAGGTACGAGAAATGACGGAAGCACGAAAAGTTGCTAATCACATGAGTAGCTACCGTGATAAAGCCTTCGCTTATGAAGAACAAGTTCGTCCGTATCTGGAAAGTATCCGCGACCACATAGACCACCTGGAAATGGAGGTAGATGATGAAATCTGGCCCTTGCCGAAATATCGCGAACTGTTATTTTCCAAATAAGCCTATAAAAAATGCCCGTCACGAATAATTACTATCCATGACGGACTTCACCAACATATATTTATAAAATTTTGTGTTTATGTTATCGATTGAATTTTAATACTTTCTTAGCATAGCGCTTCCCTAACAATAATTGCCCCTTCGTTCCAAAATGGGGGTCAGTAACATCTTTATACCAATCAACTCCTTTAGAAGACACACAGTCTGTATAAGGAATCCATGATGATATCTGCTTAATCATTTCATTAAAAGGCTCTGTTCCTGCTTCTCGTTTGGTCCAATTCCAACGTGAAATCTGACCAACAATAAACGGAACCTGAGGCATATTTAAATCCTTTCGCAAGTCTTCTACCAAAGTTATCAGCTTTCGCTTATAAGCTTCCGGGTTAGAACAATCGGCCTCTCCTTGATGCCAAAGAATTGCCTTTACTACCCCGCCTTGACGAACAGCCTGGCGAATACGGGCTAATGCCTCTTCATAATAACCGTCTTTGCTTCCTTTCAACCAGGAGTTAATGGAAGATCCTCCACGCGCATTCACCACCAATCCCAACGGTTTGTCTGTGCGGCGAACCATCTCCCTTGCAAAGCTGTAAGCCGGTCCTAAACGCTGCATAGACATATCCTTCCGAATGGTAGAATAACGATTGAGCGGATTCACTGCCGGTTCAAATCCCCCTTTATCATTCAATAGATACACCTGATTCAGCGTATCCATCACTGCTGGAATCAAGGTAGCCCGGCCAGCCATATTAGACTGGCCGATGCATACATATAAATCCAGTGAAGACGGAACCTGCTCGTTGATGCCCCCTGCCAATACTGAAGAGATATGCAGAAAACAAGCTATAAACAGACTAACTATCCGATACATTTTTCCTAATTCCATAATCAATAGTTTCTATACAGACGGATGGCATTTAATACTGGTTCACCTTCTTTTTTATGAAAGTCGACACACAATCCCTCTCCGTTCTTCACTGTCACAATAAACTTCTTAACAACTGCACGGGCATAACCATAGTCGCGAGCGATATTGAAATCGTCCAATACCTGCATTCCATTGATAGACACACCAAAGCTACGATTACCAGCCAAAATCTGTCCCACATCTGCTCCCAAGTTATAGACCAATGCTTCTTTCTCCTTATTGGAATCCAATTCAGCCCAATATAAATATACAGAATACTCACCATCGGGCACATCGGCTTTAAACGATTGGATACCTACTCGCTGAGTCTGGAAAATAGGATTCATATCCGTACCGAAGATATCAATATCCGAACCTAACATAAAACCAAAGTTCGTTTTACGTCGGTAAGGCGTCCCTCCTACAAATCCCCAGCTACCCGGTTTATATTCCTGCTCAGGAATCCATGCCACTTGCGCTGTACGGTCTTCAAAATATCTGGGTGATCCTAACATGATGTTCATTTCCGTAAAATCAGCTCCATGCTCTTTTAAGTCAGCAGCTACCAATTGGAAGCAGACCTCCAGCCAATCTTCTACCACAGAATTACCCACTACAGCTGTTGCTTTCAGTTGATTCAAGCCATTTACAAAAGGTACTTCGAAAATAGCAGAACCATTTTCTACAGCTTTCACTCCCAAGCTACGGCCATTAATCAGTAATTCTACTTCTTTAGCATTCGAGAATACCGGAACGGCTTGCTTACATGCCCTTTCTGAAGTATTTACTACGCCCCCGCGAGCTTTCCATTCACGGTTACCTATAGCCAAAACAGGACGTTTACATAAAGCAGCCTGATAGAATAAATAAGTATCCTTCTTTTCTCGGTTTAGTCCAACTACTCCTTTATTATTCACATGAGGCACAGCATCAATACGAGATTCTGAATAGAAATCATTCAAATTCCACAAACTAGAACCTGCCACAAACGGACGTTTCATCATCTCTGCTATATAATGCTTGTGATAGTTCAACCCATATTCCTGTGAAAAATCGAAACGCTCTGACTGATAAGAATGCAGACGAGGATCTACACCTGGGCCATACTCGGTTACCATCAGTATTTTACCTTTATATACCTGATGCGCACGATCGAGCAAGCATTGGAATTTATTGATATCGGGTTCATACCAGCCCTGATACAAGTTCCATCCCAAAATCATGGGTATCTCTGTCAAGTGAGCTTCTTCATAGAACTGAGGAGCGTTATGATAAGCCATAAGGGTATATCTGGAAGGATCTTCCTGACGGATAGTAGCTTCTAATTCACGCGCTACCTTTTCTGTAAAATGATAATAATCTTTCAGTTGCTTACCTTCGGTATACGGACGGCGCAAGAAGATTTCATTCATATATCCCCAAATCATTACAGAAGGACGGTTAAAATCCTGACGTACCATTTCTTTAGCCATTTCTACAGAATTCGTCAGAAACTCCTCGGTTTCGGTAACCGCATTGATCAAAGGAATTTCTACAGAAGTAACAATACCCAGTTTATCACACATCTCCATCACAATGGGATCTTGTGGATAATGAGATACGCGCAGGAAATTACCTCCCATTTCCTTTAATAGCAACACATCTTGTACGTGCAACTCATCACGCAAAGCATTTCCTTGTTGGAAATAATCCTGATGACGAGCGGTACCCACCAATTTTCGATGCTTACCATTCAGGAAAAAACCTTTTTCTGAATCGAATGCAAACCAACGAAATCCTAAAGGATTCACAACTTCATCCAACAGTGCGCCTTTCTTATCAAAAATACGAGTATAAACCAAATAACGATAAGGATCATCAATATCCCATAAACGGGGAGATTCCATCTTAATCTTCTTGGCTACAGTTGTCTTTGTTTCGCCTGCCAACAGACAACAAGTCATCTGATGCTTCTTGACTTCTTTACCGCTGGCATCACAAATCACATTTTCTACAATCACCTCCTGCGGCTTATCCAATTCATTCGTCAGCAAAGCCGTTACCTCTATCGAAGCAGTAGTTTTACTTACCTCTGGCGTACGAATATAAACACCAGATGAAGCATAATCGTTGGTAGCCAGATGCACCGGATTCATAAACTGCAGATAAACATCCCGATAAATACCCCCAAAGAAAGTAAAGTCGGCCGACAAAGGTGGAATATTGGGATTATACACATTATTTACACATACAGCCAAGAGGTTTTCCTGTCCATAACACAAGTGCGAAGTAACATCCATACAAAAGCGTGTATAACCACCTTTATGAGCGCCCAAATACTGACCATTCAGATACACTTGCACTTCCTGGTTAGCCCCTTCAAAATATATCACAGCTCGACGTCCTTCCTGGCTCTTATCTACAAACAAACGCTTGCGATACCAAGCTGGTCCGCGATAAAATCCTGCCTGATCATCATCCGCATCCTTGGCATTCCAAGTATGAGGAATATGAACGGTCTCCCAAGAAGAATCATCACAGCTCGTAAGATGGGCTTCAAAAGGAGAACCTTTCGCGAATCTCCATCCATCGTTGATTGTATATACCACACGCTGCTGCGCATGCAAGCATACCGCGACCAAAAACATGGCAAAAAGAGAGAGAATTTTCTTCATCATTAAAAAATACACTAATAATTGATATTCTATTTAACTGAATAGATGGTATAACCCAGTGACAAATTGCGAACTATCACATTACCTTTCATATAGAAAGTAGGCATATTGAATCCATTCACAATATTGTCTTTATACAATTCTATTTTAGCTTTCTTCCATTCGCCAGTATTATCCGTACGAATACGACCCACAATCTTAAAGAGTTCCTTCGGTGTGCGTGTAGTAGAGGAGCGAATGAAAAGCGGTTCATTACCGTTATCTAAGTATTCAAAATACAGATAACCTACATAATGGTTTCGCTGTAACTGACCTACCAACTCTTTCGGCAAAGAAATAGATAAGTTCTGCTTGGCTGAATAACCACCCGATTTACGTTTACCCTTAATGCCCATATCCGACTCACGCAGACGTTTCATATCGACCTTCATCATCGATTTAGCCTGCTGAATATCTTTTTGAATCTGGTTCATCAAACCAATAGCTATCGGATAACGACCTTGGCTGATTAACTGACCTACCTTATCCAATGAGCGATGACAAGCTGTAAAATCCATCTTGAGATGTTCCATGAAACGAGCTTCTTTACGCAATTGAAACAACATAAGCGGTAAAGCCAAACCACGTTCATCGGCAGTTTCACCCTTGAACTCGGCTGCATATTTCAAAGTGATACGTAATTCGCGGTCACCGTTTTCAACCGTCGGTTCTATTTCATGACCTTCTGTATAATCGCTCCAAGAAGCTATAAACATCATGTCCAGACTATCTTTTTCAGCCATGCAATATTTCCACATACTTTCATAAGTTTCACCATTATTGCGAGGCATATAAAAGAAATGTCCACGTCCCCAACCGGCACAACCGCTATTGTCCATTCCCGGCATAGCAAAACCAGACTTGATAGTATACATCGGATTATTACTGTGCCAAATGGAATCACGGAACGGAGTCATAAATGCCAGAATATCTTCCTGAGTAGCATAATTATCCCATTTTGCGTGTTCCTGGTCTCTTGCACGCACGCGCGCCGGAAGCCAGGCAGTAGGAATTTCCCCCAAAGCTTTCCAAGCTTCCATTTTTTCGCTATATGTTACTGGTACGTATTGGTTATTCTCCAGTTTACCCCAATCTGCCCAACGGCGCAATGTAACCGGCTGCTTCATACCTTGCGGCAACTTTACCATAGACAGGACCTTCCGATATTCATCGGCAGTAGCTCCGGGACCAAAATGGTAGAACACCGGCATGCCTTTTACAATAGGTGCTGTAGAGCCTGTAAAGACGCTATCCACCAAATATTGATAACATTTAGCCATATATTCGGTCTTCGTCTCACGGCTATTGATTTCCGGATAAATTTTAGTTATCCAGTCATAATACAACCAACCATCACACCAATTCACACCAATTTCAAAATCATACTTCTCAGCCACCTTCTGCATGGCACGCAAAAGTATATCGTTCTCGTGCGGAAAGAAGCCCCACTCTATAAAGAATCCATCGATTTTAGCTGCCTTAGCCGACAAAATCTGATATTCAATATAGTCGGGATCCAGATTTGACTGCATACCCACTAACGGATAAGCTACAGCCGCAATCTCATGTCTTCCTTCGTCGCCAATCAAGTCGGCATTATAACACAAAGTCTTCCTGCCGGTACTTGATTTTTCGGTATTTGCATACATTTCCCAACGCCCCAACTTACCATCGTGCTGACGGGTATAACGTACACCATGAAAATCGGCATACACTTTTTTCCCATTCTGAGCACTCAAGCAGAGAACAGAAAACATACTTATAAAAAGAAGAATGCATCTCATAAAAATGATATCTTATTAATTAGCAAAAGTCGGTTATTCTGATACGACCCAATCATGTTGTTCAGGATAGCTGAAAGTATTGTCTATCATCCAGCGACCTTTATAAATCTTAGCACCTTTCATCTTGAAGAGTGCTTCACCTTGTTCGTTCACCAAACCTTCAGCCCACCATTCTTCCGTAGGTTTCAGCATGAGGACTCCTTGAGGGCCATTACATACGCTCTTAATACCCGGCAAATCGAATACTTTTTCACAAGTAGGAGTCTCAGTAGAAACATCAAACTTATAAACAGCTGAAGTCGCCGTAAACCATAATTTATCAGCTTCACCATATACCGGGAACAAGTCATGACCACCACTTTCATTTTCAAACGTATAAATACGCTTTTGGTTAGTCAATTTAGGTTTCATACGGTCACCATTATATTTAAAACGGAACAAAGCTGTGACACCGCCTTTAATGGTAGCCGAAGCATACAGATAATTTCTGGTTTTATTCCATACCACATTATGCGCATTACCTAATTTAACGGTATTGGCTTTCACGCCAAATACTTTCACAGTATCGACTACAAACGTATTGATTTCACCCGATTTAGATTCAGCTGTTACAATATTACCATCCGGTAATAATTCTGCAGAGTGAGGATTCTGACCGCAATTACCATAGAACATCAGTTTATGGTCGGCAATACGAATTAATGCTACCGCACCGCCCGAAGCCGTCATCAGAATATACCGTCTGTTATAAACCGGTTTTACTTCACTGGGATTCACAAACCAACGCTGATGTGCGGCAGGCACTTTTGCAGTATAAGGATCCCAACTCCAAATATTCTGTTGAGTATTGGCATCTCTAATAACAATGGCATGTCTGGACTGTTCAGCCAACACATAGGCATTTTCAGGTATCTCTACCATAGGTTTATCTTGCTCCGGAATAGAATTCTCATCGTCTGAACAAGCGCCCAAGACTATCATCAATCCCCAAAAAGCTGCTAACAAACTAGGTTTTTTCATGGTTATCGTATTTTTAATATTTCTATTTATTTTTTCTTTTATCATAATAATCTACTAATGAATGAACTTGCTGATTCAACTGTGACACTTGCTCCAGATAAGAAACATAAGGCTCATAGTCCAAAGAAACAACTCCCTTATTGGTATCTACAGCATCATTGTATTCAAAATGTACCCAACCGACACAACGTCTAGATTCTAATAAACGCAAACAGAAATTCTGATAGAATTCTCCGCGATGTTGCTGGGTACGTACTAACCATCCTCCACCTTCCGTATTGGTATATTTCTTTCCTTCATAATAGGCATCGTCAGCCTTCACATAAAAACGTACTTTCTCACGAGTCAATTCATCTATATACGATGTAAACGTAGGCTCAAATAGAAGTACCAGACGGTTATACTTATTATCCTCAAATGCATAACCCAGATTCTTGCTCATATCCCACATAAAAGAGCTTAACAAATGCAGATTCTCTGCATACGCCATCTTACGGGAAGACGGATTCAACAAAGGTATCCGGGGTTCAGGCGGAAAAGCTTCTACCCGCTTTGAACCATAGGAGATATAATTAAAATGATTGACCGAAAGCAATGTACCGGTTTCTTCACTCCATCGAACCACACTGCCAAACTTTCGCTGCAGAGCTTGCTGTTGAGCCGATGAAGTACCAGGTCGTACATGCTGAATGCCATGAATCAAAAAGGCGCCTTCATCAGGATCGAGTAAAAAGGAGCGTCCTTCACAAGTAGCTACTCGAAAGAAGCCCTTTTTACCGATAACTGACGTGGGATGCAAATTAGTTCTTCCTCCCCAGAATGTCTGTGCATGCTGTACAGTTGGCTGATACCAGTTCATACCATCTATAGTACGCGTTTCACGAGAATCCTGAGTAGACCATGACTGGAAGTTTCCGCTTTGCCATTTCCGATATTCCACAGGATGATAGGTATATTCTTGCTTGTCAGGCTGCGAAGGTTGGATGATTTCCAGTTTGCTTTCTTCTATTTCCGCTGAAGAAGAACAAGCCCAAATACTCCATCTGCAACTAGCCCAACAAAGCAAACCTATCCATCCCTGGTTCCATCGTCCCATAACCCTTACAATCTAATCATTTTACATTAGCTAATCATTTCTTTTTAGGGAACTTAATTTCAACGGTCATTACACAAGCATTGGCAATACCCGGATTAACTTCCTTCGGACCTGTAATATCCACGATCTTCATCACACCGATTCTATCTCCACCTGCTGCAGAAGAGCCACCGGTACGGAAGGCTACTATATCACCTGCCTTAATCGGAGTAAGTTTGGAAATCTTAATAAGGTCAGAAGAAATCTTAGAAATAGACTCGGTAGTAGCATTTTCATAATCAAAATTAGGAAGAGTCGTGAAACGAGTCATATTCCTAGCCTGGATATTCTTCAAGTTTCCTGAAGATGCCTTGTATTCGCCATCTTTTTCTGTATCATCCATAGAATACAAACGAGGAACAGCTTGACCACCAAAGCAATAAAGCTTAAAGTCCACATTCTTGGCATTTTCCGGTGAAGACAACGCATAGTCAATGGAGTAAGTCTTCAAATCCTTCAAAGAAACCAATCCAAAGGCATCGGGATATTTATCATGCGCAGTATTCGCTAACTGTTGACTACCTACATATAAAGTCGCCACATCCATATTGACATAAGCCTTTACCAAACTTTCAGCTGTCTTATCCTGACGGCCATCCGATACAACTACCTTCACTTGCGTAGTGGCAGCTGTAAAGTCGAACTTCGGTGCATAATCCAGTATCTTCTCACCATGCATCTTTTCACGATAAGCTTCTACTTCCTTGCCGTTTTCGATACGATAAATCACAATTTCCTGCAAACCTTTTACAGATTCAACGTGCATAGAAACACCCGACTTTACACCGGTTTCAGCAAAGACAACCTGATCGTTCAAGGTTAATACCGGACCCGGAACAGTACGATAAGTAACCGGCAAGGTAGAAATAGTAACATTACCATAAGCATCTTCTGCTTTAACCTTGAATCCCTTGTCACCTTCCTTATAATTAATCATATCGTCGAACGAGTATTCATGTTCGCCATTGAGTATAGCAGTACCTTTATTTTCCTGACCATTTATTGTCACCAGGAACATCTCTACCTGTTTCAAACCAGCTTCAGAATTAATCTGAAAAGTAGTACGGGGAATTACCGGATTTTCATCCATTTCATCATACACAATCTCTTCTGGGTTAAAGGTAATAACCGGACGTTCTTTAACATCTGTGATAGCAAAAGGCAGTGTACCCACTACTTGATTATTCAACTTATCAATAGCCTCTATTATGAAAGACTGATAATTAGAACCGTATTCAATCTGTTCAGACAAACTATAAGAATTCGGATTAAAAAATTCAGTAACAGTTTATAATCAATGATACCTTCTGCAGTCTGAATCTTCATATCCACTTGCTGTAAACCAGCTTGTGACTTGATGACAGCCACCACGGGTAAGTTGTCTACCAGGTTTAAGTCAATATCTAATTGTTCCATCGGGAATTTAACAACCGGAGCAGCAGCATTCGGATCGATGTTATCATTATCATCGCTGCAAGCCACCAGATTCAAGCAAAGCCCAATCAATAAAAGGGTATATAATTTACGAATCATAATTATCTCATTTAAATGTAATACGGATTATTTTTTGTAATAACAATAATCTTCAAAAATATGGATTACACCATTGGTAGGAAGAATGTTGCTAGTCTTAGCCTTGCGCTGAGGAGAATGGCCATTGCTACCAGTTTCGTTCACCAAAACTTTACCTACAGCAGCCTGCCAGGGATTTTTCCACACAGACATCGTCATCAAACCATTTTCACCCGACAGCATGGTTAATACAAACATAGCTTCTACCTGTAACTGACCATAAGAGCTATACTCACCATCTACAATGTGATAAAGCAGCATATTTTTCACGGTTTCCTTATCACATTCTGTAATAGACGCAGTACCCGGGAATACATTTTCACGATAATTAGCCATAGCGGTATTATTCAATGCTAGATAAGTATACATCGATTCTGTTTGTGTGTAATAATCTTGCAAACCTGTATACTCAATAGCTTTAATTAATTCCGAGAAAGTTTCCTTATGATTCTGGAAAAATTCCCAAGCAGTAACCTTTACATGAGGATCGGCTACGGATGATTCATAGTCATAGTTTTTCTGCAAATCCAAGTCGCAGCTAGCCAATACCAAAATTGCCCAGCATGCCAACAGTGCCTTATATAATAATGTTTTTTTCATTGTTACAGTTCTTTTTAATTGTTACTCTTTCCATAATATTCATTCTGCACAATATTGGGATTCTCAATGATGTGAGAATAGTGGATTGGGAAAAGTTCATTACCATCCTTACACAACCCATTGATCGGTTGCATCACGGTTTTCCATTGACCAGTACGTAACAAGTCGAACCAACGACGACCTTCGCCTGCCAATTCTACCTGACGTTCACGTAGGATATAATTAACCAGTTCATCTTCTGATGCAAAATCGTTTTCGGTCAATGTCTGTAATCCTGCACGATCGCGAATCTGCTTCACCAATTCCAAAGCTTCACCCCATTTACCCATGCGGGCACGAGCTTCTGCTTGAAGCAACATCATGTCAGAATAACGGTAAATAGGATAACCTACCTCACAAGTTTTATTCAATGAGTTACTGATATCACCCGACATATATTTGCGTAATTCATAACCTTCCTGATAATCTTTCACGATAAAGTCTTTACGCAAGTCGCCCTTCATGTCATCAGCATTAAAAATGTCCATAAACTGATCAGACATTACCGCAGCACGGTTACCAGAACCAGAAAACCACTGATACATGTAGCTGTAACCGTTCGTACCTACTTCATCCATATTAAAATGGATCAAGAAGATAAATTCACGCGTATTATATTCATCGTTTTCCGGTGTATTATCTGAAGGCTTATTTACCAATTCCTCTGTAAACATAGTATGCCAAGCTTGCAGATTAGGTTCGAAGTCTACAAAACGGCCGCCTTTCTTCGACTGAATAGAAGCCATTTTTTCAATGGTCTGATCAGCCAGGTTATATTCTTTCTTCCACATGTAAACATCCGCCATAATAGCCCATACACCGCAGATTGAAATACGCTTACGTTCAAAATTCTTATTACGGTTAATCAGTTTCTCGGCTTTCTTCAAATCGGGTAAAATCACCTGATCGATAATCTCATTCTTATCGGTACGTGCTTTATAGATAGCATCAGAATACTTTTCAGTAGGTTCAGTAAACAAAGGCACATCACCCCACACACGAATGGCGTAGAAATAAGCTAAGGCACGCAAGGCATAAGCCTGACCTAAATAGTCATTACGGTCAGATACGTCAGGCATACTAATCTGAGGTACATACTTGATAGCCAGGTTAGTCTGATTAATCATCTGATAAAGATTAGTCCATCTAGCACAACTCTCATCCGTAGACATCAAATTGTTGATGACACGAGCCTGATCGGCCATTACTGGAGCACCCGGTGCTACATTATCAGAACGGAATTCGCCCCAATAGAAATAGTTTTCACGAAGGGTAGTACGTAACAAACCATAAATTTCATTCACACCAGCTTTCGCATCGCGGGCAGTCTGCCACATCTTGTCGGCAGGAATTTCGCTCACCGGTTCTTCATCCAGAAAATCCGAACAGCTATTTAAAGACAGAGCCAAGCATATAGCTCCTACATAATATTTAATCTTATTCATATAGTATTCTCAATTAAAAGTTAGCAGAAAATCCTAAACCAAATTCTCTCTTTCTTGGGTAACGATAAGAATCCTTACCGATCTGTAACGGGTTCCGTGTAGAAAACTCAGGATCGAATCCGGAATAGTTGGTCCAAGTTAATGCATTGTTCACAAAAGCATATACATTCAATTTCTTCAACATCAACTTTCTAGACCATTTTTCGGGTACATCGTATGCCAAACGAATATTCTGCAAACGAATGAAAGAAGCATCTTCCAGATAGAAAGAGTTACCCATACGTGCGTTATTGTATTCATCGTTATACGGACGCGGATAAAGAACCTGATCACCCGGTTTCAACCACATGTTATAAATAACTTCCGGAGAAGGAGTAGTTCCAGAATATTTAAACATATTACGGTTATGTTCAGCAGCGTTGTAAATCTTACCACCCAGTGAATAATAGAAACCTAAATATAAGCTTAAGTCTTTCCAAGTCAATGTAGTATTCAAACCACCTGTAACTTCAGGCATAGCATTACCAATTACCATACGGTCGTTATCATCGATAATACCGTCACGGCTAGCTTCAGGTTCTTCCCAATTGTAGTCACCTCCACGGAAGGGTTTACCATTCGGTAATTTCTTCTTTTGGATATTACCTTCATATACTTCTCCGTTCAACAGATATTTATATTGGAATACACCATTTTCAAATACCGGAGTCAGTTGTTCCCAGTTATCAGTAAACGCATTAGATTCATCATATGCAAATACCCCTGCATTCTTGAAGCCATAAAAGTCGCCTACCTGACCACCTTCCTGCATCCACCAGATATCACCTTCCATATAAGCCTTGCCTTCTGACAATTTCTCAATACGGTTTACGTTACGAGAAATATTGAAAGAAGAATTCCATTTCCAATCCTTGCTACGGATAATATCACCCGATACGGCTATTTCAAAACCACGGTTGCTCATCTCACCCACATTGGTTTTCATATAAGCAAAACCTGATTCCTTTGGTAACTGATAATTAGCCAGCAAACCATCTGTATACTTATCGTAGTAGTCGGCAGTAATCGTTAATCGGCTATTCCAGAAGTTCAAATCGAGACCTAAGTTGAACTGCTTAGTTTCTTCCCATTTCAAGTTATCTTTACCGATACGGGTAGGAATCACACCACCGATATTATCATAAATAGAGTTCGGTGAATAAGAATAGATATAATCGTAATTACCGATTGCTTCGTTACCTGTAATACCGTAGCTTACGCGAATCTTAGCATCTTCAAGGAATTTCTTAGAAAATTTCATGAAGTTTTCATCAGAGAAACGCCATCCCACAGATACTGAAGGGAAGTTGCCCCACTTGTTTTCTTTGGCAAATCGAGAAGAACCGTCACGACGCATATTGGCTGTGAACAAATATTTACCCTTATAGTCGTAAGTAACACGAGCAAAGACAGATGCCATAGAATGGTTGGTCAATGTAGAGCCTGTAGCCGATAAGTCCAGATTGGCAGAGAATGCATTCATGGTATAAATAAAGTCAGTAGAAGAATTCATACCCACAAATGTTTCGTTTTCATAACGCCACTGTTGTGCACTGACACCGAGCATGGCACTGAAGTTATGACCCTTAATCTTACGAGCATAAGTGATGAAGTTTTCATTCATCCAGTTCCAGTTCAAATAGTTATAAGAATAGCCCTTATTCTGCTTCTGCCATTCGTCAGTAATCAAACTCGGTTCGAGTTTTTTACGCTTATCCAAGTAGAAGTTCGCATTGATATTAGTTCTAAACTTCAAATACTTATTAAACTTGATTTCAAAGAATTGGAAGAAGTTTGCCTTATACGAATCTGTAAAATCTGTAGTATAGTTAATTTGAGCAATCGGATTCTTCTGACCATTAAATACACCAACTAATGATCCGTCAGGATAAACAATATTGAAATAAGGACGACGAGACAATACAGCACTCAACAACTGACCTTCATCCAAACCTTTTTTCTTAGAGTAGGTTAATGAAATACGGCTGCCCATATTCATCCAATCTGTCGGAGAATAATCTGAGTTAATACGTGTATTCAAACGTTGGAAACCCGTATTTGAAATAATACCTTTTTCATTATAATAACCTGTATTGATGAAATACTTCAATTTCTTCGTACCACCACCAACACTGACATCCACCTGATCTTTTTGTGCAGTAGTAGTAATCATATCCAGGTAATCATTATCTACATTAAAGAAAGCATTCAAAGGATCATCGAGAATATCAATACTTTCATTGGGTTTACCACCTCCATAGATTTCAAAATATTCCTTACGAGCGTAGTCGTAGGCCAAACGATCCTTCCGGTTAGCCTGTGCTACCTTATGCGACAGGTTACCCCAAGAGTGATTATACTTGATATCGATACGGGGTTTGCCTTCTTGTCCACTCTTAGTAGTAATGATGATCACACCATTGGCAGAACGAGAACCGTAAATAGCCGCAGAAGCCGCATCCTTCAAGATTTCCATAGAAGTAATATCGTTCGTATTGATACCATCAATACTTTCCAAAGGCACACCATCTACGATATAAAGCGGAGTCACACCTTCAGCAGAGAAAGTAGAAGTACCACGAATCTTAATAGAAGAAGACTCACCCGGCTGACCAGAACCAGAAACAACCTGTACACCGGCTGTAGTACCTTGTAATGCTTCGAATACGTTCGTAGCCATCTTCTGTTCAATCGCCTCACTAGAAATAGAAGTAATAGCACCGGTTACATCACGTTTCTTCATAGTACCATAACCTACTACAACTACTTCATTCAACAATTTGGAATCTTCTTCCAAAGTAATGTTCAGGTTCTTGTCTTTTACGACCACTTCTTTGGTATCAAAACCAATGAAAGAAACAACCAGTGTAGCACCTTTCTTTGCGACCGTTAATGAGAAGTTACCATCCAAATCGGTAATGGTTCCGTTAGTAGTTCCTTTTTCCATTACGTTAGTTCCCGGCAGAGGAAATCCTGTTTTGTCTACCACTACTCCTTTCACAGCAAATCCACCTTGTGCATAAGTTGGACTAGCTAAGAAAAAGAGACACAAGAACAACAAAAGGAACGATTGAAACAACCGATCTTCTGTTCTTTTTAGTAATTTTTTCATAACTAGAATTGTTTTTATATTGGTTAATAAATAAGGTTTTATTCTTGTGAACACAACACACAATGAATACCTGAACACACCTACACTAGCAGATGTAATTCAACCATGCAAAAATAAATTATCTAAGTACACGTCACCCTATCCAATCGTTCGCAAGATAAGGTCTAATCATTCAAATGAGAGGCTATAATCACTTCTCAGGGGGTACAGAAGGGGTATTTTGTATCTTTCGGTATTGTGTAGGAGCTACACTGAATAGTTCCTTAAAACACTTATTAAAATATTGGGGATTACCAAATCCTAAGCGATAAGCAATATCAGAAATGTTCAATTCCGAAGCATTCAACAAGAGATAAGCAGCCTTCTTCAGACGCAAATTCATGATAAAATTATTTGGCGTATGTCCCGTTATACCTTTTATCTTTTGGAACAAGACTGTACGTCCTACGCCCATTTCTTTAGAAAAGACATCAACCGTGAATTCCGGGTTTTCCATGTTTCTCTCCACCACTTGTATAGCTTGTTCAATGAACTTTTGGTCTAATTCGTTCGTAGCTATTTTTTCAATCTTATTATCTAATTGATGAGCATACTTATTCTGCAGCATCCTTCTTGTATTTATCAAGTTATTACACTGCATCACCAGCCTACGCATATTAAACGGTTTTACCACATAAATATCTGCACCAATTCTCAATCCTTCCAACTCTCTCTCGGGTGCACCTAAGGCAGTAAGAAGTACTACCGGAATATGGCAAGTCTCTATATTATTCTTAATCTTAGCACAGAGTTCTGTTCCTGTCATTTCAGGCATCATAATATCCGAAATAACCAGATCCGGCTGCATAGTCTTCACCTTTTCATAGCCTTCCTTGCCATTGCAGGCAGTGTCTACCGTATACAGCGGAGAAAATATGTCGACTAACACGGTTCTAATTTCTTCATTATCATCAATCACCAATAACTTGCAATCGGTGGTACCGCTCTCTTTCTGTGAAGTACGTACTTCTTCAACCAACGCCTCTCGCTCTTCTGAGTGATAGATATATTCTTTATTTTGTTCAGGTTCGATTCGAGCTACCGAAACGTCAAAATGAGCATCTCCCTTCTTTAAGGTGACTTGAAAACAAGAACCTTTACCTAGTTGACTTTTCACGTTTATCTCTCCTTTATGTGCCTTCACAATACCTTGAGTTAAAGCCAGTCCAATACCCGTTCCTCCATACAGGCCGATATTCTCAACCTGATAAAAGCGTTCAAATATCTTTTGATAATCTTCTTCAGAGATACCCGCACCATTATCCGTTACAGAAAAACGACAGACCATATCTTCCTCGGTAAAGCCCAGCACAATCGTGCCACCATCGGAGGTATATTTGAAAGCATTCGACAACAAGTTATTGATTACTTTCTGCAATTGCATTCTATCTCCCCATATCATACAATGCTGCACATTCATATGTAATGAAAAAGAAATATTCCGATTAGCTGATAATTCCTTGAACAAGACAAAATGCTCCTGCAGCAAATCACAAAGATCGAATTGCGAAATCTTCAGTTTTAAAAGTCCTTGTTCCTGCTTTCTAAAATCCAACAATTCTGAAATCAGCGATTTCAGATTTCCCGCATTCTTATGGATATTCAATAATTTGGAATAAGCGTAAGTGGATAGTTTTCCGGAATTCAGCAGCAAATCTACCTGACTTATAATCAAAGTGATAGGAGTTCGGATTTCATGAGAAATATTCGTAAAGAAACGTAATTTTGACTGATTCATTTCTTCTATATACTGCTTCTCACGCATTTCAAACTCTAACGAAGTCTTCAAAAACAGACGACGACGATGTTCACGTATCAAAATGTATAGAATTGCTAATATCGCACAAATATAGATAATGTAAGCCCACCAAGTAGCATAAAAAGGTGGAACAATGGTAATCGTAAGTGAGCGAATTACCGCTGGAAAATTCTTCAGACGAATTTCAAACTTATAATGACCAGGAGAAATATTAGTATAAGTAACATAATTACCCGAAAGAATTTCGCTCCATTCATCCTTATATCCTACCAAACGGTATTCTACCTCTCCTCCACCAATATGCAAAAAATTATCAGTGGCAAAACCAATACTAAACACATCTTGAGTATAATCTAGACAAATTTCGTCAGTATAAGCAAATGCTTCGGACAAAATGCCGGTTTCGTCTCCAGTTATAATCTCCTGATTGTTTATATACAATTGCGTCAGATTCAGATCATATATTTTGGGAGGATAATACAAATTATTCTCTCGGATGGCAATCATACCCGTAGTACCACCGATATAAATATTCTCATCACGAGATACCTGCAACGATTTCCGGTTTACTAAAGTCAACGGGAATCCGGTCTTCGAATTAAAATTAATAATCTTACCGGTACGCTTATCCAACATAGACAACCCGTGTCCGGTACCAATCAGCAAATTGCCGGAAGGAGTCTCCGCCAAATCACGAATATTATTTCCTGAAAGCTGATAATCTGGTGTATGCAAATGAAATTGGCTGTCTTTTTTATCCAACAGGAATAATCCTTTTCCATGCGTACCTATCCAAATATCTCCATATCGGTCCTCATAAATAACATTCACCAAAAGTTTTTGAGATCGTACCTCCTTATCCAAACGGATACGATAAGTCTGAAAACTCCGTTTTTTAATATCATAAGCCATACATCCTTCGGCTGCAGCAAACCATAGCCGCTGCTTGGAATCCAATAAAAGGGTATTGTAATTATGAGTAAACAACTCGTCTTCATGAAACAAGATATCGGTTTTCTTTGTCAACTTATCCAAACTGGCTACCGCCGACGTGGTACCTACATACAATTTCTGCGGTGTATCTGCCAAGGCAAACAAGGCATCACCTACAATGCTGGCTTGCGAATCGTTCAAGGTAAACTGTTCATTCCTATGGGTTTCCAAATGAAAACAATTCAATTTGTTGGTAAAATCGGCTGCAATCCACAAACAATTATAAGCCTCATCATACACAATATCTTTCAGATAATCGGTACTAAAACGATGTCCTGTAAGGGAATTAAAATGTTGAAACGTATTGTAACGAGGCTGATACATATCCAATCCTCCACCTTCAGTACATATCCAGATATTTCCAGCTCTATCTTCAGCCATCGCTCCCACTACCGGGAATGACAAACCTTTCTCTGAAGCATAAAAATGTATATAGTGCTGAAACGCGGGAGAAAAATAATTAACTCCTCCCCAATACGTTCCAATCCACACCGTACCTTGTTTATCGGTATACAGAGAGGTTACTGAGCGATTAGACATAGAACCTATTTTAGTAGGATTAGGTTGATAGTAAGATACGGTTCCTGATTTTACATCAATCTTACTCAAACCACTACGATAGCCCACCCATATGTTTCCTTCTAAATCTTGACACAAAGCTCTGGCCATATCGTCGTGCGCGTAGGTCTGTAACAGACTACCAGCCAGGTTAAAACAAACAACACCATGTTCTTGCGTACCTACCCAAATATTCCGGTCATTTCCTTGCATCACCTTTAATACTTTGATATCGGGCAACTGAAGAGTAGCTTTACCGCAGGAGTCAACCTGCACTACGCCTTTATCTTTTAAAGCAATCCACAAAGAACCGTCCATACCTTCCACCATAGATGAACCGGTATCAGCCAATTGAAGGTCTTCGTACATCCGCTGCAAACGCTTGGAATGCTTATCATATAAAAACAGTTTTCCACCTTCTACCACCCATACACCGTGTTTTCCCTTGGCTAAAGTAGCAGGAGCAGTAACGGGTAACAAATAATATTTTTCTGTATTTAAATCGAATTGAAAAATACCGGTGGAAGACAATAAGAACAAACTTCCCTGACCGTCTTCTATCATCTGACTAACATATAGATTACCATAACTGACAGAATCGTTGTGAAAATGATTATAAACCTTAATTTGATTACCATCATAACAGTTCAAGCCATCCAACGTAGCAATCCACATGCGAGATTTCTCATCCTGACAGATATCACTGACTGTTATCTGAGACAAACCGTCCTCCACTCCCAAAGTATTAAACTTATACTCTTGAGCGTTAATCGGAGATACCCAAAAGAAGAACAATATCTGAATCAATAAATGATATACAAGTAACCAACATTTCAACATAACAAGACCTAAGGTTTGTAACACACCCCAATTGCGACACAAAAATAGTACTTTTTATAATATCTACAAAAAAGAAAAAAGAGGCCATCTCAAAATGAAGTGCACCCCAAAAGTTAGACACCAAACTTTTGAGATGTTTTTTATGAAGTACGGTTATGAACAACGGCTCATCATCGTTAGCCGGGTAAAACAAGAAGAAGCAATAGCTCACTTGTCGAGAGAGTGTCATATCAATAAAACTCAGATATTGACATGGGTGAGAATGTGGGACAAATATGGCCGTTCCGAACTGGAACAACAACCACATTGCCGCCCTACGGTTCAATTAAAGGAAGAAGTCGTACATTTAATATTAGAAAAAGGTGTATCTTTGGCCCATATAAGAGTAGAATACAGAATTGACAAGACGGTACTACAACGCCGGGGCAGCACAGTACGCAAGTATGGTTATGAGGCTCTTAAACCGTCCAAACGCCGAGGAGACCACTGAAAAACCCTATGAGACGCCCAAAGAAAAAAGAACCGCAAACTGAACTTGAGAAGCTTCAGGCTGAAAATCTCCGTCTGAGAGCGAAGAACGTACTATTTAAAAAAGCGAAGGCCTTAGTCGAGGCAAAGAAAGGCCAAGCACTTCTAAATGGGCGCGGACCATCGACAAACTAAGATCGGATTATCCTCTTGACTTGCTATTGGAGTAAAGAAAGATGGCTCGTTCAGTGTTCTATTACCATCTAAAGCGCCTTAAAACCGCTGACAGATATGCTAATGAAAAGAAATCGATTAAACTGATTTTTCATGAGCATAAGGAACGCTATGGCTATCCTCGTGTGACAACGGAGATGCATAACCGTAGTTTTATGTTAAACAGACTTACGAGTGACTTGTGGCTTAAAAGCCAAATACGGGGTCAGTCCGAAAACCCTTTGGGTATGTTATGTTAATAGACTAAAGTAATCTATCTTTGCTGTCATATTTTCAAAACAACAATCTAATGAATTCCAATCACAACCTACAATAAGTTACTCCGAGTCATCTTTCCCGAAGTTTTAATGGAGTATTTCGATATCTCCGGTTGGCATGACGGCTCTGATAAAATTGAAGTTTGGCTTGACGAAAAACACTACCTGGAACGTTCTGACTATAAGAGCGGAACCGTGATCTCCCATGGTTTTACCGATGAGAAAGTTATTCAGGACTTTCCTTTGCGTGGCAAACCTGTTTATCTCCACGTAAGACGTCGTCGCTGGTATGACAAAGCTACCGGGGAAACGTTTTCTTATACCTACGATGATCTAACTGCCGAAGGAACGAAACTCACTCCTGAGTTCGTTGCTTTTTTAAAAGAAGAAGATTGAAACTACCGCGGCCAGCATAAGCTCCATAGCAGATGCTTATGGGGTAAACGGTAAACAGTTAACTTCCCAGTACAAGGAGTTTATCAGCGCATACAGACAGTGGGATCAGTTAGATCATGCCACAGAATATGTCCTGTTCAAACAGAACATAGGTCCCAGCCTTTGTATTGACGAGACTTCTTTAAGTTGCGGAGAATTATATACTGTTGTCACTAACCGTGCGGGACATGGTGGCAGAGGTACTCTTGTGGCCATGATACGTGGCACGAAGTCTGAAGACGTCATAAAGGTGCTTGAAATGATTCATCTCTCCAAGCGTAAGACAGTCAAAGAGGTCACTTTGGATCTTTCACCGACCATGATGCGGATTGTCCGAACGGGTTTTCCCAATGCCACGATGACCAATGACCGGTTTCATGTCCAGAAGCTCTTTTATGAGGCAATTGATGAGCTCAGGATTACTTATCGCTGGATGGCACGGGATTTAGAGAACGATGAAATTCAGCGGTGCAAAGAACAAAATATAGAGTATGTCCCGTTTCGATATACCAATGGTGATACCCGTAAGCAGCTGTTGGCAAGGGCTAAACATGTACTTGTCAAGCATTATAGTAAATGGACTGAATCCCAAAGAATACGTGCGGAAATCATATTCGACCATTATCCGGAACTGAAATCAGTTTACGACTTGGCTATAGAGTTGACCAATATATATAATAAGCACTATGACAAGGATGTGGCACGTGGAAAGCTTGCCTTGTGGTACAATAAAATAGAAAAGCTTGGATACGGATGTTTCAGAACCGTAACAAATACCATGCAGAACTATTATGAAACAATACTAATATGAACAATACTAAACTATTTCGTTAATAGGGAAACAAATGCATTTGCAGAATCATTCAATGCAAAAATTTAAGGGTTCAGAGCACAGTTTAGGGAAGTCGGAGATATACCATTCTTTATTTTTAGATTATGCAAACTAACAGGGTAGATTTAACATACCCACAGGGTTTTCGGACTGACCCCATTTTTCTTGTACAGACTCGCTAAATTATATGCATAAAAAGAAAAGCTCTCAGATTTTGGATTATACCGAAAATCTGAGGGTTTAAAATAATAAATCGTATCTTAGCCTGAGTAAAAAAGAAAAGCAATGAGTTACGATGAATTTCTTCGTTTTATCTTTCCAGATGGAATGTTCGATTATTTTAAGTTGTCAGATTTCCAAGAAAAGCCAGATCGGGTAGAAATATACTTTGAAGAGAAGAACATACATCCCACGGAATATACAACAGATAAATTAGAGAGCAAGGGGTTTTATGAACAAGTCAGGATGCACGATTATCCGATGCGTGGTCGTACTTGTTTATTGTTTATCAAGAAACGTCGCTGGTTCAATCACCGTACAGGTAAATATGTAAGCCGCAATTGGAAATTAGTGGCAGAAGGAACGCAAATAACGACAGAGTTTGCGTCTTTTTTAAAAGCATTGGATCGACTCTCGAGCTCTAAGCATTAGTCTTTTGGCGGATCATTACGGGATGGATGCTAAACAGTTGGAGTCGCAATACAAAAATCATCTGAGTCATTTTAAGAATTGGGAACAGCGTTCCCATGCCCAAGAGTGGATTCTCTTCGAGAAAAACATAGGGTCCTATGTCGGGCTGGACGAAACGGCCCTTTCTTCCGGAGAGTTGTATACAATCCTGATAAACAAAGATGCGAAAGGTAAAAAAGGTACCATCATCGCCATGGTTAAAGGTACATCCGCAGAAAAGGTTTCTCAAGTATTGCTCAAACTTTCCCGTCGCAGGCGTTTTCAGGTTCGTGAAATCACCTTGGACATGGCTCCCAATATGGCTCAGATAGCCCGTGTTTGTTTTCCTGCCGCCAAACAGGTTATCGACCGTTTTCATGTTCAGAAGCTCGCTTTTGAAGCTGTACAGGAAATGCGTATAAAGGCACGGTGGGAGGCATTGGATAAAGAAATGGTCGAGCTCACCTATGCAAAAACATCCGGTCAGCCCTTTGTCCCTGAAACATTTGAGAATGGGGACAGCCGCAAACAACTGTTGGCAAGAAGCCGGTACCTTTTATTCAAGAAAGATGAACTTTGGTCTGAGAGCCAAAGAAAAAGGGCCAGGATTCTTTTCCGGGAATATCCCGATATTAAGAAGGCCTATTACTTAAGCATGAGGCTGGGCTTGATATATAATCAGGTAAAATCGGCAGATATTGCCCTGACACGCCTGGCACATTGGTATGACGAGGTAGACAGATCCGGTTTTCTTTCTTTTGGAACTGTAGCCAGAACTATACAAGCACATTACTTAAATATTGTTGCCTTTTTTAGAAGACGATCAACCAATGCTGCAAGTGAATCCTTCAATGCTAAAATTAAAGCTTTCAGGGCACAACTCAGAGGGGTGAGGGATGTCACGGATCAATGAATAACTCTGAGGGGTGAAATTATAAATTCTTATCTTTGCCTTCAAATTTATAGAAAATGGAGTTAAATGGTTATCGCCTTCTTCTTCCTGAAGGCACCTTGGATTACTTTGCTCTTGTTGATGTGAAGGAAAGCGTGAATGAGATTGTGATTTACCTTGAAGAGAATAATCTGGTTCCTGAGCAGTATGCCGGTGAGGGCACTGAGAGCAAAGGCTTTTATGATCCAGTGGTTGTCCAGGACTTTCCCCTTCGTGGCAAGAAAGTGTATCTGAACATTCGCCGTCGTCGCTGGATATTAAAGAAGAGCAATG
>OHOQ01000346.1_pt1 | contig 24153 bp, 18 predicted proteins | sample 1569881 | NCBI WGS metagenome assembly OHOQ01 (sample SAMEA3879596, study PRJEB24766) | human gut metagenome | biome: human-associated habitat; feature: feces | place: USA | collected 1985/1987 | reverse complement strand
CCCAGATCCTGGTACAGACGTTGTCGAGGAAATAGCGGTCGTGGCTGACCACCAGAACGGCACCGGAGTAGCCCTTGAGGTAGTTTTCCAGCCACTCCATGGTGGCGAAGTCCAGATGGTTCGTGGGCTCGTCCAGAATGAGGACGTCCGGCTTCTCGAGGAGGAGCTTGGCCAGACGGAGACGGGTCAGCTCACCGCCGGAGAGGACGCCCACGTTCTTGCTCCAGGTATCCTGCGCAAAGCCCATGCCGGACAGCACCTTCTTGATGTTGACGTCCATGTTGTAGCCGTCGGCGGCGTCGATGATGTTCTGCAGTTCGTCGTGCTTTTCGAGAAGGGCGGCGTCGTCGGGAGAGGCCGACATCTTCTTTTCCAAGATCTGCATCTGGGCCATGGCGTCCAGCACAGGGGCGAAGGAAGAGCGCATCTCCCCATAAATATCCAGCGTGACATCGAGCTTTGCGTTCTGCTCCAGATAGCCCAGCGTCACGCCGTGGGTCACGCTGAACTCGCCGTCATAGTCGGTGTAGACGCCGGTCAGAATTTTGAGCAGGGTCGTCTTGCCTGCGCCGTTCTGGCCCACGATGCCGATGCGGTCTTCTTTTTCCACGCTGGCGCTCACGTCGTGCAGGACGACTTTCTCGCCAAAGCTCTTTCCGAGTTTTTCCAAATGAATCAGCATATCGTTCTTCCGTGTTCTTTTCCAGTAGGGTGGATAGGGACATTCCCGCCGTTACAGCTGATGACGGCGGTGCTTGAGGCCGAGGTTCGCCAGCTCTTCCGGCTCCATCACCAGCGGGTAGAGCTCTTCCAGCGAGGCGATCTCGTAGGTGGGGCTCACCTTGCCCGGGTTCTCGGCGTGGCCGGGGTTGAACCAGCAGGTGTCGAGGCCCGCGTTCACGCCGCCCTGAATGTCGCTGGTGAGGCCGTCGCCCACCACCAGGACGTGCTCCCGGTTCTCCACGCCCAGAGCGCGGAGGGCGGAGTCGAAGATGCGGCGGCTGGGCTTCTCGCTGTCCAGCTTCTCGGAGACGAAGACGTCCTCAAGGTAGGCCCCGATGCCGGATTCTGCCACCCGGCGGCTCTGCACCTTCTCGAAGCCGTTGGTCACAATGGCCAGCGTCGCCACCTCGGAAAGCTCCCCGAGGACGTCCAGCACATTGGGGGTCATCAGGTCGGGGTGGGAGGACAGGTGGTCGAGGTAGCAGCGGTTCATCTCCACGCCGTCACCGGCTGCGTTGATGGCCTTGAGGAAGCGGGTGAAGCGCTCCCCCATCAGCTTGTCGCGGCGTATCTGGCCCTTTTCCAGCTGACGCCAGAGCTCCGAGTTGATGTCCCGGTAGGTCTGCACCGTCCCGGCGTCCGGCTCGATGCCGTATTCCACCAGCGTCTCAGCCAGCGCCTTGTTCTCGGCGGCATCAAAGTCCAGAAGCGTATTGTCTGCATCGAAGAGGATGCAATAATATTTTGCCATGTTTCTTTCCCTTCTCTATCATTTTTCGAGCCGCCTGCCGCCTTGAGCGGGTACGGCTGCGATGCGGTTTGAGAACAGCGAGAAGCCAGCCCCGCCCGGCAGAGCTGGCTTCTCGTATTTTTTATCATTCCAACGTCATTTCATAGGCTTCGTCGTCGGACTGGTCCGGCAGGTTCCCGCTGCACTTACAGCGCGGCGTGCAGGCGCACTCTTTTGCGATGCACTTTGCCATCTGCTCCTCCGTCACGCCGTTCTCGACATTTTCCCAATCCATGTCGTAGTAGTCCACGCTGCCGTCGGTCACATCTTCTGCGCCGGGCAGGCCGAGGACTCGCATTTCTTCACGGAACATCCGCTCGCCTCCTCTCGGCTCAGCCTATGCGGCTTCGTAGAGGAAGGTGCGGGGCGTCATTCTGCCTTGCTTTCGGCTTCCTTGCTGGCGGAGGCTTCCGACTTGCTTTCGGCCTTGGACTCTGCCTTGCTTTCGGATTTGGATTCTGCTTCGCTCTCGGCCTTGGACTCGGCCTTGCTTTCGGACTCCGACTCTGCCTTGGAGCTGCCAGACGACGTACTGGACGATGCCGACGACGAACTGCTGGTGCTGTGGGAAGAGCTGCCCGAACTTGCAGAGGAAGACGAAGAGGATGTACTGCCGGAAGAACCGGCATGGGACGAGGACGAACTGCTGGTGGAGCCGGACTCGCTGGTCACACCGCTGCCGATGGTGATGGTCAGGGTGTTGCTGCTCACCTTGCAGTCGTTGTAGGTGACGACGGCGTGGATCTTATAAGAAGCGTTGGCCATGGAGCTGTCCACCACCACAGTGATGCTGGACTTGCCGGCGGCCTGCGTGACCTCCTGACCGTTGGCGTACCAGCGCAGGTTCTCGGTCTTGGCGTACTTGCCGCTCAAGGCAGCCTTGAAGGTGTAGGAGCTGCCCACAGCGCCCTTGCCCTCGCTGGTGATGTGGACGGAGGCCGTGCCGAAGACTGCCGTGACGTCCAGATTCTGCTTGAAGTCGGTGTCGGTGCGGGTCTTGCTGGTGAGGCCGTCGCTCCACTTGACGAAGACATGGCCCTCCGCCGGGACAGCGGTCACGGTGATGGATTTGTCGGGGTCGGTGACGGTGTAGGTCACAGAGCTGTTGCCGGTGTCATTGCCGACGCTCAGAGTGCCGCCGCCGTTCTTGTCCACACGGTAGCGGGCCTCGTACTTTTTGTCCTCGCTGGTGCTCTCGCTGGAAGAGCTCTCCGAGCTGCTGGCGCTCTCGGCCTGACTCTCGCTGGAGCTGACAGCCTCCGAGCTGGGAGCGGCCACGGCGGAGCTGGGGTTGGAGACATACTCCATGGTGCGGGTGGGGATGTTGTTGGTGTCGGGGCGGCGGTCCTCGGTCTGCAGGGCGTGGGTGCGGAGATAGTTCAGCACTGCCTTGAGGCCGGCGCTCTTGAGGTGGATGTCGCCGCTGGTGTAGTAGTCCGCGATGCCGTAGCCGTCGCTGCCCTTGAGGGCCTCGGCGGAGTTGAGGAAGCGGACGCCCAGCTGCTCGCACAGATCCAGAAGGGCCATGTTGAAGTCGTCGATCTTGGCCTGGTCCATGTGGGGGTAGTTGGAGTGGTCAGCCGGGACCGGCGGCACCGTGTTGACGATGATGTCGGTGTAGGGATAGCTCTGCTGGATGGCCTGGATGAGGGCCGTGTAGTGGGCGATGAAGTCCGGGACTTCCATCCCGGTGTCGTTGGTGCCGAAGGTCATGACCACACGGCGGGGCTTCATCATGGCCACCGCCTGAGGGATGGTGTAGTGGTTGGAATCCTTCTTAAAGGTAACGATGCCCTCGTTGAGCGCGACCTGAGTGCCGATGCCCTCTTTGGCGCAGAACTGCTGCAGGGAGATGAGGCCGTTGTTATAGAGGCGGACGGTGTTGGAATCGCCCAGAAAAAGGGTGTCGTTCAGATAGTCCGTGCCGGCGTCGGCGGTCTCCGTCAGCAGAGCGGTGGAGGCGTTGTCGATCTGGTAGTGGCCCGACAGGTCTTCGCCGGGGGTGGGGTCTGCCACAGACTCCGAGACGGAGGGGGCAGGCTCCTCGCCGCCCTTTTTGAGGAGGGTGGTGGTGATGCCGAAGGTCAGCAGCACCGCCAGCACGCAGAGGATGCAGACCAGAACGGCCCGATGCTGCATGGGAGTCATGGTTTCGTTTTGTTGTTGTTTTTTTCGACTCATAGATTCAGTCCCTCTCGTTTCAGGAATGGGAAGGCTCGTCCACCGGGCGGAGAGCCCAGTCCGTCAGCTCTTTGCAGTCAGCGGCCATGAAGACCGGCGCAAAGGGGGCGACCTCTTCCCTGCCGCCGTAGCCGTAGAGCACAGCGGCGGCGTCCAGGCCGCAGTTCACAGCGCCCTGCATATCGTCCCGGCGGTCGCCCACCATCAGCACCCGCTTGCCCTGCATGACGGGCTGGGCGAGGACGTGGCGGATGACGTCGGTCTTGTTGTCGCGGCTCTCATCCATGGACGCGCCGCCCACGAAGGAGAAGTAAGGCGCAAGGCCCTGCTCTTCGAGGATGGGCCTCACAACGTCGGTGGGCTTGCAGGTGGCCGTGCAGAGGGTCAGGCCCGCAGCCTTGAGACGGCCCAGCATCTCCACCACGCCGGGGTAGACACCGCCCTCGTGGCAGCCCTTGGCGGCGTAGCTCACGCGGTAGCGCTTCGTGGCCTCCTCGATTTTTGCAGGGTCGGAGAAATGCTCGCCGAAGCTCTTGCGGAGGGGCGGGCCGATGTAGCGGCCAAGGTCGCTCCGGGCGACATCAACGCCCATGGAGCGGAAAACTTCTTCCAGTGTATTGAGAATGCCGGGGGCGGAATCGATGAGCGTACCGTCCACGTCAAACAGGATCGCATCGTAGTGCAGCAAGGTCAGGTTCCCCTTTCTCTTTGGATAAACATTATATAGTATAGCACAGATTTCGATATTCAGCAATTCCAACAAAACACTTTTCCGACTTTTATACATATTTTTAGGCAGCCCCGCCCCAGAAAGCAAAAACCGCCCACCCATTGCGGGCGGGCAGTCGCATTTTGACATCAGCTCTCGGTGGTGCTGTTCCCCGTCGAGGGGTAGTAGAGGTTGTTGGCGATGAATTCCAGCTTCTCTTTCAGAACCAGCTCAAGGTTCGCCACGGCGTGGACCATGTTTGTGGCGGAGTCGTTGACTTCCAGCAGCTTGCACAGGTCCAGCTCCTCCATGCTGAGGGCGGCTTTCATCTTCTGGGTCTCGGCGCAGAGGATGTGGCTCAGGGCCGACTCCTGCAAAGCGATGCTCTCCATCAGGTCAACGACGGCCTGGTCGAAGGAAACTCTCGGCAGCGCGGGGCAGCCGCAGGAAACGCAGGGGGTGCAGTTGGTGGTATCAGCCATAAGAAGGACCTTCCTTTCTATAATAGGAATCGGGCGCAGTCCATCCTATGTGCCTCGCCGCCCGGATGTCACTCCGGCTTTGCGCTCTTCTGTACCTTCTCGATGGTGTCGCGGTAGCCGCCGGAGCCGTACTGGATGCAGCGGTTGATGCGGCTGATGGTGGCGGTGCTGATCTCCACGGCCTTTACGATCTGGTCGTAGGTGCTGCCGCCGAGCAGGAGCTTGGCCGCTTCCAGACGCTGGGCCATATCGGAGATCTCCTTGACCGTGCAGAGGTCTTCGAAGAAGTTGTAGCACTCCTCCCTCGTCTCAAGACTCAGGATCGCGTCGAACAGTGCGTCGGTGGTGGGGTTTCTTCTGGGGTTCTTGTCCGCCATAGCTGCCTCCTTTAGGGCAAAGTGCCGCGGGGTGCGGCACAGTTCTTTCTATTACTCTGTTACTTTAGCACTTGAAAGTGTAAAAGTCAAGTATTCGGTCTTTCTTTCCGGGAGTTTAGCAGATTTCACCTGTGGAGGCATTCAGTTTTATTCATCTCACATCTGAACAAAAATCGCCTAAATTTTCTTAGTTTCTCCCCCGCAAAAATGGCACAGTCTCCTAACTTGCCCAAAATATATTGACAAGTTATGAAATCAGGACTAAAGTATACACAATCATTCGGCAAATGCAATGAACAGGACATGACTTTTCGCATTCCCTGCGCTCAGAGAGCCGCCATTCCGGTGCAAGACGGCAGCACAGTGCGATAGGCCCTCACCTGCGAGCAGCCTGTGCGAACCCGTTTGCGGCAGTAGTGCATGGCCGTTCAGCCCACGTTACAGGGCGGCGTATCGGCGGCCAAACGCCTGTACGCGCAAGCGGCTGCTCCCGAAAGCAGCAAACGAAGTGGTACCGCGGAGAACGACCGGTGCAGATGCACCGTTTGGCCTTCGTCTTCGAGGAAGATAGGATGCATTCTTGTGTTCTGTCTTTCATGAAGACGGAGGCTTTTTTCACCCCTCCGGGCCGTTTCGCCTGCCCTGCTTTTGGGCACAGCCGTCCTGCTTCGGCCATTGCCGGTGTGAAAGAAAGGAAAGAGGTATAAAGAAATGAATACGCTGGTCATCGTTTTGATCGCAGCCGTGTGTCTGTTCGGCGCTTATACGCTGTATGGCCGCTGGCTGGCCAACAAATGGGGCATCGACCCCACTGCCAAGACCCCCGCAGTCGTCCACGAGGATGGCCGTGACTATGTTCCCACCAACGGCTGGACCGTGTTTGCACACCAGTTCAGCTCCATCGCCGGTGCAGGCCCTGTCACCGGTGCCATTCAGGCCGCAGCCTTTGGCTGGCTGCCCGTCCTGCTGTGGGTGCTCATCGGCGGCATCTTCTTCGGCGCTGTCACCGACTTCGGCGCTCTGTACGCTTCCGTCAAGAACGACGGCAAGAGCATGGGCATGCTGATTGAGAAGTACATCGGCAAGACCGGCCGCAAGCTGTTCCTGCTGTTCTGCTGGCTGTTCTGCGGCATTGTCATTGCAGCGTTTGCTGACATGGTCGCCGGTACCTTCAACGCCTTCGGCGCCGACGGTGCTCTGGCGGAGGCTGCTCAGACCAACGGCGCTGCCGGTATGGTCTCCATCATGTTCATGGTCTTCGCTGTCGTCTTCGGCCTCATCCAGAAGAAGTTCAACTTCTCCGGCTGGAAAGAGAGCGTCATCAGCATCGTTTTCATCGTGCTGTCCTTCGTCATCGGTGCAAACCTGCCCATCATTCTGGGCAAGGCTGCATGGAGCTACATCACCTTCGTCTACATCTTCTTTGCCGCTGTTCTGCCCATGTGGCTGCTGAAGCAGCCCCGTGACCACATGACCACCTTTATGTTCGTGGCCATGATCATCGGCGCTGTGGTCGGCCTGCTGGTCGCTCATCCCACCATGAACCTGCCCGTCTTCACCGGTTTCACCAACGAGAAGCTGGGTACCATGTTCCCCATCCTGTTCGTCACCGTGGCCTGCGGTGCTGTCTCCGGCTTCCACAGCCTCGTCTCTTCCGGCACTTCCTCCAAGACCGTCGAGAACGAGAAGGATATGCTGAAGGTCGGCTATGGCGCCATGATCCTCGAGAGCCTGCTGGCTGTTCTGGCCCTCTGCGTCGCCGGTGCTGCTGCCGCTGCTGACGGCACCCCCGCCGCCGGTACTCCCTTCCAGATCTTCAGCCGCGGCGTTGCCGGTTTCTTTGAGATGTTCGGTGTCCCCGCTTATGCCGCTACCGTCTTTATGACCATGTGCGTTTCCGCACTGGCTCTGACCAGTCTGGATGCCGTGGCCCGTATCGGCCGCATGAGCTTCCAGGAGCTGTTCAGCGTGGACGACATGGAGCACGCTGAGGGCTGGCGCAAGCTGCTGTGCAACGTCTACTTCTCTACCTTCCTCACTCTGGTGTTCGGCTTCATCCTGACCAAGATCGGCTACGCCAACATCTGGCCCCTGTTCGGTTCTGCAAACCAGCTGCTGAGCGCTCTGGTCCTCGCTACCCTGTGCGTCTTCCTGAAGGTCACCGGCCGCAGCAACAAGATGCTCTTCCCCCCGCTGATCATCATGCTCTGCGTCACCTTCACCGCTCTGGTGCAGCGTCTCATGGCGATGGTCAAGGCCATCAGCAATGCCGCTGCCGTCACCATCCCTGCCGGTGAGACCACCTGGGGCGCTGTGTTCATCGCCAACGGCCTGCAGCTCATCCTGGCTGTGCTGCTGATCGTTCTGGGCCTGAACATCGTGTTCCACTCCTTCTCCGCCTACAAGAAGGCAGAGCACAACAGCGAGGCCAAGGCCTGATCCATTGACTGCTGCTGACTGAATAAGCAAAACGCCGCTGACGGCTTCTGAACCGTCGGCGGCGTTTTTGTTTGCTCTTATTGTGTGGTGGTGATGGTTTTCCCCTGCTCTGGCTGGATACGCGGCAATGCGGGGTGTCGTCCGGTGCGTAGATGGAGTCGGTAGTTTCTCTGAGGACCGTCCGCTGGGGTGGGACCCTGTTGCCGAAGGCAATAGGGCGGGCGATGGAATGGCCCGAACCGTGTCCGAAGAGAAAGCTACCGACTCCTGTATAGCTGTCGTGGAGCAATACATCCATCCTCAGTTTCCCTTACAAGCACCAACAAAAAGAGCCGCAGCGCCCTGTTACAGGCACTGCGGCTTTCTTCAACTTCAGCAGTAGAAGCTGGCTTACTTCACCATGCTTGCGACTTCAGCAGCGAAGTCGTCAGAACGCTTCTCCAGGCCCTCGCCCTTGACGAAGTGGGTGAACTTGATGACCTTGATGTCGCCGCCCAGGTCCTTTGCAACCTTGGCAGTGTACTGACCAACGGTCATGTCGCCGTCCTTGACGAACTCCTGATCGACCAGGCAGTTCTCCTTGAAGTACTTCTTGATCTTGCCCTCGATCATCTTCTGCTTGACAGCGTCGGGCTTGTTGGCGTTCTTCGGGTCGTTTGCCATCTGAGCGAGGAGGATCTCCTTCTCCTTGGCGACGACCTCAGCGGGGACAGCAGCCTCATCAACGTAGCTGGGGTTGGCAGCTGCGACCTGCATGGCAACATCCTTGCCGTATGCAGCGAACTCGTCCTTAGCCTCGATGCCGTTGGTGGTCTCGAAGTTGACCAGGATGCCGTGGGTGCCGCCGCCGTGGACGTATGCAGAGCAGACGCCCTCGTAACGGACGAAACGGCGAACCTTGATGTTCTCCTTGATGACCAGGATGAGGTTCTTCAGAGCCTCATCGACGGTCTCGCCGCTCTCGGTCTTGCATGCCATCAGAGCCTCGACATCAGCGGGGTTCTGCTTCATGATGACCTTGGTGGCCTCCTTGACGAAGGCGACGAACTTGTCGTTCTTGGCGACGAAGTCGGTCTCGGCGTTGACCTCGATGACGACGCCCACCTTGCACTCGGGGCAGTAATCAGCGTAGACCATGCCCTCGGCAGCCACGCGGCTTGCCTTCTTGGCGGCGGTAGCCAGACCACGCTCACGCAGGATCTCGATTGCCTTCTCGAAGTTGCCGTCAGCCTCGGTCAGAGCCTTCTTGCACTCCATCATGCCGCAGTCGGTCTGCTTGCGCAGTTCCATAACGTCCTTTGCAGTAATAGCCATTTTGGTATTCTCCCTTACACAGTATTTGTTGGTTTGTGAGAATTTCGGGAAATCAGGCGTTTGCTGCGTCCTCAGCGGGAGCGGCCTCCTGGTTGCCCTGCTTGCCTTCCAGCACAGCGTCAGCCATAGCGCCAGCGATCAGCTTGACAGCGCGGATAGCGTCGTCGTTGCCGGGGATGACGTAGTCGATCTCGTCGGGGTTGCAGTTGGTATCAACGATAGCAACGATGGGGATGTTCAGCTTGCGAGCCTCAGCAACAGCGATGCGCTCCTTGTGGGGGTCAACGATGAACATGGCCTTGGGCAGGGTCTTCATGTTCTTGACGCCGCCGAGGTACTTGTCCAGCTTCTCCATCTCCAGCTCGAGCTTGGCGACTTCCTTCTTGGGCAGCAGCTCGAAGGTGCCGTTGTCCTTCATGTTCTGCAGCTGAGCCATACGGTCGATGCGCTTGCGGATGGTGCGGAAGTTGGTCAGCATACCGCCCAGCCAGCGAGCGTTGACGTAGTGCATGCCGCAGCGCAGAGCCTCGTCACGGATGGACTCCTGAGCCTGCTTCTTGGTGCCGACGAACAGGATGTCGCCGCCCTCAGCTGCAACTTCCTTCACGTAGTTGTAAGCCTCGTCCAGCTTCTTGACGGTCTTCTGCAGGTCGATGATATAGATGCCGTTGCGCTCGGTGAAGATATACTTCGCCATCTTGGGGTTCCAGCGGCGGGTCTGGTGACCAAAGTGAACGCCTGCCTCGAGAAGCTGCTTCATAGAAACGACTGCCATAGTAAAATTACCTCCAAAATTTGTTTTGCCTCCGCACACCGTGATCTGCCGCCGTATCGGACGGTTGCAGACTGCCCTCCACCCTCTCGGGCACAAAAGGGCATAGTGATGCGTGTGTAATGCTAAGTAATAATAGCACAAACCTCTGGCCGTTGCAAGGGGTTTTCGTGCTTTTTTCTAAAAAGAATCGTAGTTTTTCGTCAATCTGCGCCCTCGGCGATGCTCTCGAGGCCCATCCGGTTCAGGGCATAGCCTTTGCCGAACATGAGGTCGTACTGGAGCAGCCAGTGCTCATCGCTCCACTTCTGCTGCAGGGGGGTCAGCTCGTTCGAGGCGGTGCCGTCCTTTTCCAGGATGGTGCCGCGGGTGTTGGCCCGGTAGGCGGCCCGGAGCTGACGGCCAAGGAACTGGAAGTAGGCGGGCTGACGCAGGCCGAACAGCTCCATCATCACCGGCGAGATGTCGTAGGCGGCGATGGTGCCGAGGTCTACCGCGCGGTCGGAATAGTTCGACCACATCAGCAGGGTGGTCTGATGGAGGCGGGGGTCGGCGCTGGAGCCGCTGGCATAGCCGCTGCGGGTGTAGATGTCGTAGTTAGAGTCGATGGGGTTGTAGTGGTCGCCCCAGAACACGAGGATGACCGGCTCGTCCACCTGCGAGAAGTAGTCCGTCAGCCTGCCCAGCATGGCGTCGGCGTCCCGGATGCCGGTGGCAAAGTCTTCCAGCGCACCCACGGTGCTGGCTTTGAGGCCCGCCGGGGCTTCGGTGACTTTCACCCGCTGGTCGTCGGGGTAGTTATCCTTATTATAATTGGTATGGTTCTGCATGGTGACGGCGTGGAGGAAGACGGGGGCGTCGGACTTCGCCTTCATGGTCTCGTACTGGCCGATGATCTGGTCTGCCATGGAGTCGTCGGTGACGAGGCCGGTGGTCCAGTAGTGGCGGCGCACCTTCTGGACGCCGTGCATCTTCTCGAGGCTGATGAAGTCGTCGAGGCCGAGGTTGGGGTAGGCCGTGTCGCGGCTCCAGTATCTGGCCCAGAAGCAGTGGACCGCCGCCGTCTGATACCCTTCGGTCTTGAGGTAGCTGGGCAGGGCGAACATGGGTTTCGTCACGTGCTGCTGGTAGGGCTTGCTGCCGCTGGGCAGATAGGACACCGAGTAGCCCGTCAGGGCCTCGAACTCCACGTCACAGGTGCCGCCGCCGAAGCTGGGGCTGTAGACCCGGCCATAGGCGCTGGTCTGCTGCAGAGCGTGGAGGTTGGCCGAGACGTCAGTGTCGAACTGGAAGCCGTACTGTTCCAGCTCCGAGACGTCCCAGTAGGACTCGTCCATCACGTAGAGGATGGTGGGCTGCTTCACCTGTTCGTCTGCCGGGGTCTGGGCGGCGTAGGAGCCGGGGTAGACCGGGCTGGTGGTGTACTTTTCCCCTGCCTCCACGTCGTCGAGGATGGCGTTGATGGCCTCCTCCGAGTAAGCCTCGGGCTTGTCGATCTCCAGATTCGTCAGGTTGGTGAGGAAGCTGGTGATGACGCCGTAATAGCGGTAGTAGCGGTCCTGCATCCATGCGTCGGGCAGGATGCCCAGCGACTGGGTGACGGCAGGCTGCAAAAACACCCCGAAGATGAGGGCGCAGGTGGCCGCTGTGCTGGCCGCGAAGCCCGCCAGACGCTGCACCCACGGCAGCTTCTGACGCCCCCGGTAGAGGAAGAAGGAGCCGACGGTCAGAGCCAGCACCACAACGCCGGAGACGACCATGCTCTTCTGGACGTGGATGCCCGCCGCAGAGGCCACGCCGGCCGCCTCGGACACCTGCATCAAATCCCACGGGAGGAAGGGCTCGCCCCGGAGCTGCAGGATGTAAAAGTCCACTGTGGCGGGCAGACAGCCCAGCAGGGCCGACAGGAGGGTGGCCAGCGGGGCGAAGCGGGTGAGCCAGTCCACCGCCATCCAGACGAGGAAGAGCAGCCCCCACGCCAGCAGATAGGCTTCTGCGTGGGGAAAGATGTACTGCACAAAGGTATCTCCGCTCAGGGCGCCGCGGGCGATGTACTCGGTGAGCACCAGAAACAGAAGGGTGGCCACAGGCGGAAACAGCAGCCGCGCCCCGTGCAGCCGGAGGGACGCAGCACTCGGATGGTGTGTCATAAAGAAGTTCCTTTCACTTCTGCGTTTTTCTTATTATTTGAGGCGGCGGACTCCGCCCCAGTCCTCTATTATAATCATCCCGCCTCCAAAATCCAGCCCTGACGGGCAAAAAACGGGTGAAAATCTTTCATCCGTTCAGCCACTGATGCAATTTATCCAGCAGTCCCCCGTGGGAGGGCGGCGGGGCGAGGATGTCCGTCCGCACGAGGATGGCGTCCAGACCGATGCACTCGATGTCGGCCCACGGGATGGTCAGGGTCTCGTCCCGGCCCAGCAGCCCGAAGAGCCGGGGCCGCCCCAGCAGAAGCAGGCTCCCGATGCGGGCCGTGTCGGCGTCCAGCTCCACATCGTCCACCCGGCCAAGGCAGGCTCCGTCCTTCAGCTGGACGACTTCCTTGCTGCACAGCTCCCGAAAGGTCATCTCCCCCGCCCCCTTACAGTCCCATCCTATGCCGGTGCGGGCCGGGCGATGCAAAAGGGCTGGAAAATACTGCCCCGGATGTGCTATACTGGGCGCAGTGCGATCCCAACTTTTTTTAAAGAGGTATCATCGATGTATAAAAATATCGTGTTCGACTTCGGCGGCGTCATGGTGGATTTCGACCCCCACAAGTACCTCATCGACCTGTTCGGAAACCGGGGGCTGGAAGAGGAGGTCTACGACCTGACCTTCGGCAGCAGAGAATGGCGGCTGCTGGACGCGGGCCGCATCACCCGCCGGGAGGCCAATGAGCGGATGCTCGAGCGGGCCAGAGCCGTGGGCCGGGGCTTCGAGGTGGAGGGCGTGCTGGACGACTGGATGAGCATGCTCCGTCCCCGCCGCCGGATGCAGACGCTGGTGGCGCAGCTCAAGCAGCGCGGCTACTGCGTCTACTACCTGAGCAACATCCCCGAGGACGTGCTGGACCTGCTGATGCACCGGGACTTCGAGGGCCTCTTCGACGGCGGCGTGGCCTCCTGCGAAGTGAAGATCAACAAGCCCGACCCCCGCATCTATCAGGCCCTGCTGGACAAGTACCATCTCCGGGCCGATGAGTGCATCTTCATCGACGACCGGGCCGACAACCTCGTAGCCGCCAGCGCTCTGGGCTTCGGCATCTACGAGATGCACAACGTCGGCACCCTGCTGCGCAGCCTGCCCACCTTCGGCGTCAGCCTCCACTAGAGAAGCCGTTTTCATAAGCATTGCACACCGCCTATGAAAACAGCTTCTAACAGCAAAAGACCCCTGCCCGGCAAGGCCGTCGGGCAGAGGTCTTTTTGTTGCGCAAAGCTTACTTCTTCTCGTAGCTCTGGCAGTAGTGCGGGATGTCCACCTGCTGAGAAGAGCAGGTGCAGCGCTCCGTCACCGTGATCTCGGGCAAGTCACACTTGCAGCTCCCCACGTTGTGGCGGCACTCGCAGACATCACAGCGGACACCTGTGTTTTCCATTCATTCATCACCTCTTTGTCCCTAGGTTGCCCCAAAGACGTGGGATGATGCAGGATGGGCCGGTGTTATTTTTTACCAGTTGGCCAGATCAGCGCCCAGCTTGCGGCAGGCAGCCTGAACGTCGTCGTCGGGCGTTTCGTTGCAGATGAGGCCCTCGTCGCTGAACAGCTGTGCGCCGTCCTCTTTGGCGCGCTCGCACCAGTCGCGCATCCACTGGCCGTCGCCCCAGCCGTAGGAGCCGAACAGAGCCACCTTCTTGCCGTTCAGAGAGCCTTCGAGGCCCGCGAACATCGGCTCGAACTCGCTCTCCTCCAGCTGCTCAGCGCCCATGGCCGGGCAGCCGAAGGCCACCACGTCATACTCGCCCAGCTTTGCTGCGTCCATCTCGGCGCAGGGGACGATGGCGGCGGCAGCGCCTGCACCCTCCGCGATGCAGTTTGCCATGGTCTCGGTGTTGCCGGTCGCGCTCCAGAATACGATTGCTACTTTGCTCATAATGTTCAGCCTCACTTTTGATTTATTAGGTTAGCCATTTCTAACTTTTTGCTCCATAAAAATGCGTCGGAAGCAGGCTCAGACGCATCTCTTTGGTTAGATTTCTCTAACCGTCCATAGGATACCACAGCGCCGCTGCTTTGTCAAGCGGTCACAGAGGCTAACTTTTCCAGAAGTTTTACCCCGCTCTCACCAGCCGGAACGCCACCGTCAGCACCCCCAGGATGACCGGCTGATGGAGCAGATAGAGCACCAGCGAGTGACGGCCCATCCAGCCCAGCGGCGGGCAGACCGACTTGCGCAGCGGCGCGAGGCGTTCGCGGCCCACGAGGTGGTGGAGGAAGTACCCCGCCCAGAACAGAAACAGCCAGGGCAGCAGCGGGAAATAGTCGGTGGAGAAAAAGCTCTTGGGCATGAAGCCCAGATAGGCCGTGGTGTAGCTGGCGTAGAGGGCCTGCGGCAGGGCCAGACGCCCGCCCGGCAGGTTCCAGAAGCCGTTCATCGTCGGGTAGGTCACCCAGAACAGCAGGGCGCTGACGGCCACGCCCACGGCGGGCGGGACGCGGCGCAGCAGCGGGTCCAGCGCGGCGGTGAGGAGCATGGACGAGCCCAGCAGAGTCAGCACCCCGAACCACACCACGTCCTCGGGCAGGAAGAGCAGGGTGACGGCTGTGACCAGCGCCCCTGCCCCGAAGACGACAGCTCCCCGCCGGAACGGATGATGCCCCAGCGGCAGGCAGAAGCCCGAAAGCAGGATGAAGACCCAGCAGATGCTCTGCTGCCACACAAAGCCCGGGCGTCCGGTGTACCACTTCTGGGCCACGCCGAAGAGGAACACCACGTCCCACATCCCGTGGTAGAGCATCATGCTGATGAGGTCGAGTCCCCGCAGCTCGTCCAGAAGACGATAGCGGGCGGCAGTTTGCAGTTCCATAGAGTCCTCCTTCCCTCTGATAAGACTGGGGAAATTATAGCACAAAAAGACCTCCCTGCAAAGACAGGGAGGCCGCAGTGCTCCAAAGCTTACTTCTCGTCGCGGGGCAGCAGGCAGTTGAGCAGGATGGCCACGAAGGCAGCAGGCACGATGCCGCTCTCGCCGCAGATGAGCTGGACGAACTGGGGGGTGTTGGCAAGGATCTTGGCGTTTGCACCCATGCCGTAGCCCACGCCCAGCGCGACGGAAACGATGGTCAGGGTGCGGGGGGTCATCTTCTCCTTGGTGATGAGCTGGATGCCCGACACCACGATGGAGGAGAACATCATGACGGCAGCGCCGCCCAGAACGGCCTGCGGCATGATGGAGATGAGTGCGCCCAGCTTGGGGATGAGGCCGCAGAGCATCAGGAAGATGGCGCCGGTGGCCAGTGCGCCCCGGTTGACCACCTTGGTCATGGCCACGAGGCCCACGTTCTGGCTGAAGGAGGTGTTGGGCAGGACGCCGAAGCAGGCGGCGACGGTAGAGCCGAGGCCGTCGCAGATGATGCCGCCGCTCAGCTCCTTATCGGTGGCCTCGCGGCTCATGCCGCCCTCCATGACGCCGGAGATGTCGCCCACCGTCTCCACGGCGGTGACGATGAACATGATCATGACGGGCAGGATGGCGCGGAGGTCGAAGACGATCTTGACCGGCACCAGCTTCGGGATGGCGAACCAGCTGGCCTCAGCGACCTTGTTCCAGTTCAGCACCCATGCTTTGGTGAACTCCACGCCGTCGGCGGTGACGCCGGTGGTGGGCAGGACGAAGCCCATGACGATGGCTGCCAGATAGCCCGCGATGATGCCCACGAGGATGGAGGAAGAGCTGAGGAAGCCCTTGGTCCAGTGCTTGAAGAAGAGGATGACCACCAGCACGAAGACGGCCAGCAGCAGGTTTTCCACCGAGCCGAAGTCCTTGGCTGCGTTGCCGCCGCCGAAGGAGTTGACGCCCACGGAGATGAGGGACAGGCCGATGGACAGCACGACCGTGCCGGTGACCACCGGCGGGAACAGCTTGCGCAGGGGCTTCAGAAAGACGCCCAGCACGCTCTCGAACAGGCCGCCCAGAATGGATGCGCCCATCATGGCGCCGTAGGCCGTGACGTCGCCGCCCATGGTGGCAGCCACGCTGTTGAACACGCCCAGGAAGCCCGAGCTGGTACCCATGATGATCGGCACTTTGCCGCCCACAGGGCCGAGGCCGTACAGCTGCACCAGCGTGACGATGCCCGCCACGAACATGGCGTTCTGCAGCAGGCTCACCTGCAGGTCTGCGAACTCACCGCCCGCGAGGCCGCAGGCGCTGGTGATGATGAGCAGCGGGGTGAGGTTGCCCACGAACATGGCGAACACGTGCTGCAATCCCAGCGGGACAGCGTGGCGCAGCGGAATTTTCGCCTCAAACTCGTATGCCGAATTTTCCAGTTCAGCGCTTTTTATCATATCCTGGCTCCTTTACTTCACTTCAGGTTTTTGTAACAAGCATAGAAAATTATAGCAGACCGGAACCGGGAACGGTAGGGCTTTTTCGAGTTTTTATTCATATTTTCGTCATAAGTCGTACTTATGGGGGTTGCTCTCTCAGTCTCACTTCGTTCGACAAGGCCAGGTTGCGGCTCGTGGCATCGCTTCCTGTATCTTTTTGTCGGAGTTTATGGTATACTTATTTTGCACCCGGTGCCCGCCCATTGACACCTTTGTTGTATCTATAATTTTGTGTTACAACAGCTATAAGCTGAAATCCAGAGGAAAGAGGCAAATCAAATGAAAATTACAGAAAAATGCAAAGTTATTGTGGCAGGCAGCCTTGTGGCCGCTCTGATGGCAGGTACTGCATTGCCTGCGCTGGCCGCCAGCCCCGCCGGGGACGTTCCCTTTGCGGTGCTCGCGCAGCAGAATAGTGCTGTGACCCCGGAGCAGGTAGAAGCGCTGATCAGCCAGATCGGTACTGTCACGCGCAGCAGACGCGCGGCAATCGTGGCCGCTTTGGATGCCTATAACCAGTTGGATGATGCAGGAAAAGCTGCTGTCACCAATTTTGGTGTGCTGGCAGAAGCACAGCAGATTCTTGGTATTCAGGATGCACTTGCAAAGTGCAATGTCAACTACGATGCAGTAGAAGACTGCTGGGCGATTACAACCCCGCATGATGACAGCATCGATAAGCGCAAGACGTGTGGCATTGGCCCCAACCTTTATATCTGGGACAAGGGGAACACTATTGTTTTCTGGGAAGATTTTACTTACATGGGCTCTTCCGAGCTGGATATCGATGACATCATTCTGCGCGGTGGAGATTATAAGTACACTTACATTTGCGATTATGATAACTCCGGTTATGGATACGACAAAGAGCTTGGTAAATGGTTTGCATGGGCCACCTTTGAAATGGAAGACAGTGAAGTCGAATGGTTGCGAAACCTTTTGAGTGCCGATACCGTTATCATGCGTTTCGAGGGAACGGATTATAGCAAGTTTGATTACACATGGACGGTGCAGGACCGGCAGGCAATCACCGATATTATTGACCTCTATAATCTTCTGAAAGCAGTTACACCGGAAGTGCGTGAAAAAGCACTGCGTAACTAATACGTTCGGCCCAGGGAATAGAAGCTTGGAAGAAAAAGTCTCTTCATGCCAGTGAACAGGAGCGTTCCCGATGTGGCGCAGAAGAGAAAAGACTGGAACGGCCTTATATGATGAAAGCGGATGCAATATGGATATGACAAGAAGGAGCCCGGGTTGCGGCTCCCAGCGTCTGCTTCGCTGCCGCTTGCATCCTGCTGGCCGCGGCCCCAACAGCTCCTCCCTGTTTCCGCCACTGGCGGCGGTCGTCGCCGTTGCAAGTGGCTTGACAGATGGTTCACGGGCCGTAAGCCCAACTAAATGAAAAGCCCCCTTGGAGGTAGCGACTCCGAGGGGGTTTTTCCTTTTTGGGGTGACAGTCTTGACCCTTGACATTCCTGACTTTAGGATACCCGACCCCCCGCAAAAGTCAAGCGCTGTGCAGAAAGTTTACAACTTCGCTCACACCCCCGGCACCAGCAGTCTCCGCGCCTCGTCGAGGCGGGCGGTGCCGTCGGGGAGGTCGTTGGCGGCCAGCATCTGGCCGGGCGAGACGTGGTAGCGCCGGGCGATGGCGAACAGCTCCTCCCCCGGCTGGGCGTAGCAGATGCGGAGCGACACCTCCGGGTCGGCGGGGGCGAGGGGGTCGCCCAGCTCCACCGCCCCCACGAGAGAGGCCGTCTGCCGCGCCAGCACCGCGCCCTCGGCCCGGACGGTGAGGGACACATCCAGCGCGCCGCCTGCGCTGGCGCATTGCAGGTCCTGAACGCTCAGCCAGCACTCGGGGTAGGCGTCGGCATCCTCGGGCAGGTCGGCGGGGAGAGGCAGGGCATAGTCCAGCGCCTTTTCGTAGCACTCCATCTCCCCGAGGGTGTTTTCCGCAAAGGCCGACACCACGGCCCGGGCCGTCAGGACGGCTCTCCCCTCCTGCCGCGTCAGGCTCACCGGCCCGAAGGACGCGAAGCAGGCTAAAATCTGCGCTCCGGCGTCGGGCAGAGGGCCGGAGCCCCGCAGCACCGTCGTCTCGTCCAGCGCGCAGTGCAGAGACTCGGTGGCGAGGGTCTGGGGCGTGAGGGTCGTCTCGAAGCGGGTGGAGAAGGCATCGGCCACGCATTGGAGCTGGTAGGGACGCCAGCCGCTCAGCCGCAGCATCGCCGTGGCCGTGAGGGTGGTGGAGGCAGAGCCGTCCTCGGTGGTCTCCCCTTCCGCTGCCGCAAAGCCCACCGGCTCCAGCACGCAGAGGCAGCGGCAGTCCTCGCTGAGGCCGTCTGCATCCAGGATCTGGTTGAAGGGCAGGTCGGCGGTCTGGCTGCGGAGGGCGGCGTCCCCTTCGGCCCGCCATGCGCAGAGGACGTGCAGCACCCCCTTCGCCACGGCCTTGCCCTGCATCCGCTTCAGCTCCCGCACCTCGGCGGTGCCGGTGATGTCGAGGATGGAGGCGGGGGGCTTCGGGAAGGTCAGCGCCCCCTCGATGGTCACGAGCTTTTCGAGGGTGGCGGCCCGCCGCACCCCTGCCAGCGTGACCGGCTTCTGCTCGATGCCGCCCTCGCTGAGGGCCGTGATGACCTCGGTGGACAGCTGGGCGTGGACGCTCACCACCAGCCCGTAGGCCCCCCGCACCTCGATGCGGCGGGGGTTGACGGCCCGGCAGTTGAGGTATTCGGTCTGGCCCTCGACGCAGGCTGTCCACGCCGTGGCCGCGAAAGAGGGCAGCTCGAGGGCCTTGGTGAAGGGCAGCTTCTGCTCGGTCTGGCACAGCCCCGCCCCCTCTTCGCCCTGATAATACACGGTACAGCGCAAATATCCTTCCAGCGTCAGCCGCCCGGGGGCCAGCTGCTTTTGCAGCACCACCGGCTTTGCGAAGCACTTGACGATGCGCTGCACCGGCGGCAGATAGTCCGAGATCAGTAGTTCGGTCTCGAGGGGCAGCTCCGCCTTGGCGGTGCAGTCCGCACCCGCCGCAGGCAGAACGTCCCGGAACACTTTCAGCTCCATGGTGATGCTCCTTTCCTGTCCTTGCTCTGATGAGAGTGTATGCGGGGTGGGAAGGGAGCAGAACAAAAATCCCCCACGGAGGTCGCAACTCCTTGGGGGATTTTCATTACGGCAGATTCGTTTATTTCTGTATCTTTTGTCGAAAATCTATGTTATAATTGGTTTGCGGCCTTGCCCGCCCATTTATTCGGGAGGGGAGGTGAGAAAAATGGAAAGTATTCTTTCTTTCGTACTGTCTGTCGGAGCAAATGTAGCAGCTTACTATATTTGCAAGTGGCTTGATGGATGGTTCACTGGCCGTAAGCACTAAATAAAGAAGACCCCCTTTCGGAGCGGCAACTCCGTGAGGGGGTTTTCTTTTGCTTTGGTGAGAACAATGGAAACCATCATTCTTTCTTTCGTACTTTCATTATATGCCATTCTCCGCAAAAGTCAAGCGTTGCACAGAAAGTTTACAAGCGCATCATCGGGCCCGGACAACGACCACCAAGCAGTATTCCCGGCCATCGACGGTCTTATGGCAGACGCCGACACGCAGCTTGGTATTGACCGTGGGCGACACATCTTTATAGTACACCCTGACCACCGGCGCACCGCTGGAGAACCGCTCTACCTGCTGAAGGGCGCTCATCCCGGTGGAGTCGAAGGCAATAAAGCTCACGTAATTGCTCTGCTCGTAGGCTTTCAGGCTGTCTTGCAGGAAGCCTTTCAGCGTCTGACCGGCGTCTATGGGGAATTTCTCGTTCAGCCCGTCGATGATTCCCTCTGGGGTCTTCAGGAACCAGTCCGGGGTGAACGCGGGCCGGATGGTGCTGGTCAGTTCGGGGACGCTGTAAGAGACTTCGACGTTTTGGGAGTTTCCCTTGAAGATGTCGGCGACGGCCTCCGCGACGAGCCTGTCCTCTTCTGTCCCGCTGGCACCGCCGGAACAGCCGGTGAGCAGGGCCAGCATCAGCACGCCCGCAAGGGCGAGGGCAAGGAGCTTTTTCAGTTTCATGGTCGTATCCTCCTTTTTATTGGGTGTTTTTGATACTTCCATTATACCACCCCCTCCCCCTCATGCAAGTGCCATTCGCGCAGATTTTGGGGCGATTCGCGCAGAAAAAAAGCCCCCGGGGAGGTTGACCTCCTTGGGGGCTTGGCATTTTGGGGTGATAGTCTGGGGGAAGGTTTACAAGGCTGCTGCCTAGGGCAGGCCCGTCTTCGTACAACCTCTCCGTCAGCGCTGACGCGCTGCCACCTCCCCTAGCGAGGGGAGGCTTTGGCAGGCCGCAGTGTTTCCTGTATCTTTTTGGCGAATTATATGTTATAATTGGTTTGCGGTCTAACTCCGCCCATTTTATTGGGAAGGAGGTGGGAACGATGAATCATATTTTTGCCTTTATGACCTCCGTCGCAGCAAACGTAGTGTCACACTTTGTTTGCAAGTGGCTTGACGGCTGGTTCAAAGACCGTAAGCACTAAATAAGGAAACCCCCTTTCGGAGATTGCAGCTCCGGGAGGGGGTTTTCTTTCCGTGGGACGATGAATCAGTAATTGCCTTTACTATCTTTAGTATATGCGATTCCCCGCAAAAGTCAAGCGTTGCGCAGAAAGTTTACAAGCGCACCATCAGGCCCGGACAACGACCACCAAGCAGTATTCCCGGCCATCGACGGTCTTATGGCAGACGCCGACACGCAGCTTGGTATTGACCGTGGGCGACACATCTTTATAGTACACCCTGACCACCGGCGCACCGCTGGAGAACCGCTCTACCTGCTGAAGGGCGCTCATCCCGGTGGAGTCGAAGGCAATAAAGCTCACGTAATTGCTCTGCTCGTAGGCTTTCAGGCTGTCTTGCAGGAAGCCTTTCAGCGTCTGACCGGCGTCTATGGGGAATTTCTCGTTCAGCCCGTCGATGATTCCCTCTGGGGTCTTCAGGAACCAGTCCGGGGTGAACGCGGGCCGGATGGTGCTGGTCAGTTCGGGGACGCTGTAAGAGACTTCGACGTTTTGGGAGTTTCCCTTGAAGATGTCGGCGACGGCCTCCGCGACGAGCCTGTCCTCTTCTGTCCCGCTGGCACCGCCGGAACAGCCGGTGAGCAGGGCCAGCATCAGCACGCCCGCAAGGGCGAGGGCAAGGAGCTTTTTCAGTTTCATGGTCGTATCCTCCGTTCACTGTGGTGTTTTTGATACGTCCATTATAACCCGTCTCCCGCCGCAGCTGCAACGGCCATTCGCGCAGGTTTTGGGGCGATTCACGCAGGTTTCGGGAAATACGGCTGCTCCGAGAGGGGCGGGGTATCTGGCCAACTGACATTTTTCAATCGTTGATACGTTCAAATATTCACTTGGCCAAGATGACCAAGTGAGCAGGGCTGACCAACTGACTCACTTGGTCAATCATAGTCACTTGGCCATACTGACCAACTGACAAAATACAACGTAGATATATTATTAAATGGTCACTTGGTCATTTGTTTTACTACAGTAGCCCAGAAACGTGAACCAGCCTCGAGTACCGTTTTTCTGATTGAACTGTTGCTTTTTTATCTCGCCGCTTTTCGCCAGCTCGCCATATGCGCGGTTATATGTTTTCTCGCTGCACCCCATCTCTTTCATCACCTCCGCCCGGAGCTGGGTGCTGGGCATACTCCCCAGCTTGCTCTCGGCCAGCACGTTGAGGATGGCCTGCGCGGTATCCTCTTTCGTCTGGGCGGTGCGGACGCGGCGCTCCTCCACGAAGTCGGCGTCCTTCTTGTCGGTGCGGCTGTCAAAGACGGCCACGGCCGTCTTCACGCCCTCCACCTGCGCCTGCTCGATGTGGAGCAGGGCTGTCCGGGCCGGGGCGGAGTAGCTGCTCTTCTCGTGGCTGAGGTAGAGCTTTTCGCTGTTCTTGTCGCGGCCCATCATGAGGACGCTGCGGGCGATGTCCCAGATGTCGGAGCTGTCGGCCAGACGGGCGCGGCCCGAGACGTTGGCGCGCTTGTTGGTGTGCATCGAGATGAGGGCCGCGCAGCCGTGCTTGGCGCAGAGGGCTTTGAGGGGCAGCAGGGCGCTGCGCATCTGGTTGCGGCTGGCCATCTCGACCCCCGCGGGCAGAAAGCTCTGCAGCGGGTCGATGATGACGAGGGCGGGCGCGGCCTTCCCCACGTACTTTGCAAAGCTCGTGTCCGGGATGCAGAGCGGGCTGCCGGTGCGGGCAAAGTAGGCGTCGCTGGTGACCACCATCACCCGGCTCATGTCGGCCCCTGCCGCCGTCAGGCGGGCTTTGAGCACCTTGCCGGGGTCGTCCTCGCCGGAAAAAAGGAGGACGCTGCCGGTCTTCTCCGGCGGCTGGGGGAAGAAGCCGGAGGTCCGGCCCGCCGTGACATACGCAATGAGCTGGGCCTGCCAGATGCCCTTGCCGGTGCCGCCGTCGGCACCCAGAAGCGACACCTCTCCCATGGGCAGCAGCCCATCCACCAGCCAGCTCACGTTCTGGATGGGGACGTTCTCGAGGCAGTCGGGGGTGAAGTTGAAGGGCGCGGCGCGGCGGCGGTCCCGGAAGCGCGCCCGGGCCGCGTCGGCCTTTTCCCGGTAGGCGGCGTAGTCCTCGGCGATGCGGCTCTGGAACTCCTCCCGGCCCACCGCTTCCAGCTCGCTCTTGCCGTCGGCCAGCCAGCGCTCCATCCGGAAGGTCAGGCCCTGCCAGAAGCCCAGCTCCTTCGCCCTCGCCTCCACCAGCTCGGAGCGGCTGAGGACGTCCTCGGGGCGGTTCTGCCCGGCGAACCAGTAGGTCAGCCGGGAGAACAGCTCCTCTTCGGTGCGCACCGTGCCGAGGTAGGCCACGAAGTCGTCGTAGCTGCCCGGGGTGCGGTCGGTCATGTTTTTCTGCATAAAAAACTCCTTTCATGGGTTGTTTTGTTGCTTTCATTATAACCACGAAAGGTTGTGCAGTCAACGCAAGCTTTCTGCGTATTTCTGCGCAGAAAAAGAGAAAACCCCCTCGGGGCGGCTGCTCCGAAGGGGGTAAAATTTAACCATGGCAGATGGAAAGCAGGAAGCGATACGTAGAGCCGTCCGCGCGGGTTTGGGGCTGAGGCTGAAAAAGGCTCTCCCTTTGGGAGAGGCTTTGGCATTCCGCATCGTTTCCTGTATCTTTTTGGCGAATTATATGATATAATAGTCCTGCGGCTCGTCCCGCCCAATCTACCAAGGATGGGAGAAGGGGGGTGTCGCCTTATGGCGTATATTTTTTCTTTTGTTCTGTCCGTCGCAGCGAATGTAGCGTCCTACTACATCTGCAAGTGGCTTGACGGATGGCTGAAGGGCCGTAAGCACTAAAAAGGACCCCCTTTCGGAGATTGCAGCTCCGGGAGGGGGTCTTTCCTTTGGGTGCGCCGATGGCGTATTTGCTTTTTCTTTTGCTACTTTTATTATATGCGATTCTCTGCAAAAGTCAAGCGTTGCACAGAAAGTTTACAAGCCTGCTGCTTTCATTTTGCAAGTTCCTCATACACGTGCTTGTTACGGTCCATCAGCTTCAGCGAAGAGGCCAGCACATCGTCATCTGCTGCGGCCTGCATGGCATCCGCCTGGTTGAAATCACACTTCACTCTTCTCTCTCCTTTTTTATGCCGAACAGCCTCCGGAGCAAGCCTCTCAGGCACTTGGGGCTTTTGAGAACGACCACCTGCATAGAGCCGACCACCTTTCGTCGCTTGATACGCCATTATAGGCGTCCCGCGCCCGGAATGTTCCGGTTCAGCTCAGGATCGGCCCGTCCGGC